>Ga0334882_1000317_pt1 | contig 79648 bp, 58 predicted proteins | sample GraSluR1_MG_5_FD_207226 | JGI IMG/M metagenome (GOLD analysis project Ga0334882, IMG submission 207226) | Sludge microbial communities from methane-producing bioreactor in Wageningen University, Netherlands - Granular Sludge_15_04-R1 | ecosystem: Engineered > Bioreactor > Anaerobic >... | reverse complement strand
CAAAATTTGAACGGTTCTTCGGTTGCGTTCCGAGGGGGAAGATGAAGCGCTGCTCGGATGGAGTTGGCTGGGGAAAATTCCTTCAGGTGCCCGCCCGCCGCGGGCGGGTACCTGAGTAGTTACGAAAAAGATTGGATTGGACGGGGGCCGGTCACGTCTCCGCCTGATGGATTCGAGACGACCTCAGGGTTGGAAGAAAAGCCAGTCGAGGATGATCGCCAGGATGGGCAGAAGCGAGCAAACCAGGACCCAGGCCAGGAGTTGCCGGGAGGAGCGTCGCCAACGGCGCTTGCGAGCTGCGGTTTCCTGGCGCAGAAACCGGGTATATTCAGAGGTGCTGGCTGCGGTATTCTTGGGCGGGGTGGGAAAGGGCTTGTGGGGATTCAGGACGCTGTCCTCATAGGACCGGTTGGCTTCGCGCACGAATTGGCCATAATAACCAAAACTGAGGGAGCGCGGTTTGGGGTCTACCGGCATGGGGGATTACAGGGTGGCCGCCTGGCTCTTGGGCGGATGGAGCAGCGCCTGGGCGACGACGGCGTCGCGGAGTTCCCGGCGGTTGGTCAGGCGAATGCGCAGGGGAGGGTCTTCGTGGTGGGTGGTGCTGAGGGACGGCATGGGTACGGAGGGCAGGCGGTAGAGCCGGAGCGCCATGGCATGCAACCGCGGCAGGACGAGACCGCTGGTTTGCGTGGCGGTGCCGACCACGTCCGAGTCGTCGCGGCGAATGTCCACGCCCTGGACACGGTCCAGATCGGGGATGCGCCCGGCGATGTCCGCCAGTCGCGCCGCTTCGGCGGATTCCTTCTTTGCCCGGGCCAGTCGCCGGGCGATGTCGGGCTGGACCTTGGTTTCGTAGGGTTTTTCCACACGCCTGCGATAGGGCGACTGCTCCCGCACCTGATAGGCAGAAGAGCGCGGCGCCCCCGCCGGCCGGGGCGGGGCCGCGCGCGGGGCTTCAGGCGCGGCGCGCGTTGGCGGCGGCTGCGGCGGCGGGGTGGCCGGGATGTCAGCGCCCAGCCGCCGGAAGATTTCCGTCAGCTCGTCCGGCGCGGGGGGGCGCCCCGCGCCGGGTGCGGCGGTGTCTTCGGCTTCTCTGGATGGCGCTTGCTGGCGGCGGGCTTTCCGGCGCCCGGCGGCGGCCACCTGGCCCATGAGCCAGATGGCGCCGATCACGAGCCAGATGATGACATCCAGCCCGACGCCTTCCGAAGCAGCCAGCCAGATGGCGGGAGCGGCCGTCATCAGGACCGCGGAGGCTTGTCGCCTTCGGCCAGCGACTCGCGCATCGAGGTGTCGGCCATCACGTTTTGCATGCGCAGGTAGTCCATCACGCCAAGGCGACCTTCCTTCATGGCCGTTGCAATGGCCATGGGAATCTCCGCCTGGGCCTCGACGACCTTGGCCTGCATTTCCTGGATGCGCGCGCGCATTTCCTGCTCGGCGGCCACCGCCGTGGCCCGGCGGCCTTCCGCCTCGGCCTGGCGCATCTTCTTGTCCGCTTCGGCGCGCTCGGTTTCGAGCAGCGCGCCGACGTTGGCGACTTCGCGGGTGCCGGAGACGCCGGCCACCGAGACATCGGCGATGTCGATCGACACGATTTCGAACGCCGTCTGGGCGTCGAGTCCGGAGTTCAGCACCTTGCGGGAAATATGATCCGGATTCTCGAGCACATCCTTGTAGGTGGGCGAGGAACCGATGGCAGAGACAATGCCCTGCCCGACGCGGGCGATGATGGTGTCCTCGGTGGCGCCGCCGACCAGCCGGGCGAGATTGGCTCGAACCGTCACGCGGGCCTTGATCAGCAGGCGAATGCCATCCTTGGCGACGGCATCCAGCATGGGGGCGCCCTTGGCCGGATCGGGACAGTCGATCACCTTGGGGTTGACCGACGTGCGCACGGCGTCGTAGACGTCGCGCCCGGCCAGATCGATGGCCGCCGCCCGTTGAAACGTCAGTTCGATATTGGCCTTGTCGGCGGCAATCAGCGACTGGACGACATTGATGATGTCGCCGCCGGCCAGGAAGTGGGCTTCGAGCTGATCGGAACTCAACTCCATGCCGGCCTTCACCGCGCGGATGCGCGCATCCACGATGAGCGTGGGCGGCACGTTGCGCAGTTTCATCCCCAGCAGGTTGACCAACGAGATATAGGCGCCGCTCATCCAGGCGCGCACCCAGACCTTCAGGAAATAGAAGAACAGGCTGAGCAGGACGACGACGGCGATCGCCAGGAGGATGAACAGGATGTGAATGAAGGGCATGGTGGACTCCTTGAGTTAGGATGGGGGTTGTTCCGGTGGACCTGGTTTTTGAAAGGGGGGCATTCCCGGCGGGTGGGGGATGGCCACGAGGGTTCCGGGCAGGCGGGCGCCCAGCAGGGCGCCGGCGCCGAGTACCGCGACCGGCAGGCCCAGCAGCGAAAGGATCCCCGGCAGCGCCGCGGCAATGTACAGGACGGCCAATCCCGCGGCGAGGCGCGTGAGCACGCGGCCGAAGGTGGCCGGCCCGGACGAGCGGATGATCCAATGCCCCACCCAGAGCGCCACGACAAGGTGCGACAGGTAGAGCACCAGCAGGTAGAGCGCGGCCAGCAGAATGGCCAGCGGAATGCCGATGATCGTCATGGCGGCGAAGGCGATCAAAAATGGACCGCCCAGAATGGCCGCCAGTCCGATCAGCAAAACGCGCCAGGGCGATGACCGCAGGCTGTGCAGTGCCCCGCCCGACAGCATCGGGAAAAAGCCCACGAACGGCATCCCCACCAGCAGGGCCGCCAGAAACAGATACCCGTGCAGCATCAGGCGGCTTTGCAACGCAACGGGGGAAAACTCGCCGGCTTCCGGCAGCATGGCGGCGCGCGGTTCCACCGCGCCGCCCACCACCACGCTCGAATCGATGACCGGCGCTTTGGGCGCCGTGTAGACCAGGTCGCCCGCAATCCGGGTGCCGGGCATCACGCGGATTTCCGCGGCCTGCACCCGGACCGTGCCGCCCCACTGCCCGCCCAGCGTGACCGTGCGGGCGAGGATCCACGCATCGCCGTCGATGCGGCCCTCGCAGACGATCGTCTGGCCCAACAGGGCCGCCTGTCCGTTCACGACGGAGTTGGTCGTCAACTGCAGCCCCATGCCATAGGCCCAGAGGTTTTCGCTGGCATGGCCATCGATGACGGTGGTCCGCGAGAGCATCCGCAGGTCGCCGGCGGACTCGCCCTCATAACGAATCGACGCGCCCGCCAGCACCCAGAGATCGCGCAACGCCCGGCCGCGGATATCAACGTCCGGCCCCAGCAGCAGGGATTCGCGCTCGAGCGTTTCGCCGGCGGCCAGTTCCAATCGGTTGGTGCCGTCGGCGGTGCGCAGGTGGAAAGCGTGGGCCGTCCGCGGGGCCAGCAGCAGGAAGGCGCAAACCGCCAGGATGGAGCCCGGCCGGATCATGAGGACGCATCGGCATTGCCGACGATGACTTGGCCATTGCGGATATCGTTGACCCGGATGGCGGCGCCGGTGGCGATCCATTCACCGCCTTCGGCCAGGACATCGTAGCGCTTGCCGCGAATCAACGCAATGCCACCGGGACGGAGCGCCGTCACCGACTCCCCATCCGCGCCCACCAAGTCGTCTGGCGGGGGAGCCGCGGATTTATAGGTGGCCCCGTCGGTGCGCAGGGTGATGCGCGTTCCGGCGCGCGAACGGGGGAACATCTGGATCCACATCAGGATGAATACCCCGCCAAACACCACGATGCCCATGGCGGATAGAAATCCCCACGGCGCGGGAAAAATGGCCAGTCCCAATCCCATGGCGGACAGCAGGGCCAGCCCCCCAAACACCCCCGCCACGCCGCCGGGAATGAAAATCTCGGCAATGATCAACAGCAGCCCGCTGATCAGCAGGGCGGCATACCACGTCATGGGGCCAATCTCCATGGGCGGTAAGCTACCACGGTACCTCCGACTTGTGCAACAGGTTCCGCGATGACCGATTGACTTGCCCGCCGGCATGGGACTAGAGTGAAAACATGTCTGAAACCAAGCCCGTCATGAGCTGTTGTGGGATTCTCCGTTGGACGCAGGCATGGCCAGCGCCAACGGGGGAGGTGGGGGCGGTCCTGGCCCGCCTCCTGATGGTTGCTGTGGAGACGCCATGAACAAGCTGGGCCCCGTTCAGATTGTGGGCTGCGTCGGATCCCCGGCCACCTTTCGGTCATGCACGCGGCGCGCTCCCTCCGATTGCGACTGGCTGGAGGTGCGCCTGGACCTTACGGGCTTGTGTGACGGTCGCTGGCTGAACTGGTGTGCGGCCGCCCAATCCCTCGGACGGCCGGTCCTGCTGACCCTCCGCAGCGCCAGCGAGGGCGGACGCTGGAACGGGACCGAGGCGGAACGGATGGCTCTGTACCGGGAGGCCTTGCCCGTGGTCAACGCCGTCGACATGGAAATCCGGTCCAGGGGATTCGCAACCTTGGCCACCGCCGCGCGGAAGCACCGGGTGAGGGTGATCGGGTCGTTCCACGACTTTACCGGAACTCCCTCGCTGTCGAAACTCGCACGCCTGGAAGCCCGAGGTCGATCCCTCGGCGCGGATATCGTCAAAATCGCCACGACGGTTCGTCATGCGACCGACCTGGCGACCCTCTTTGCGTTGCCGATCCAAGCGAATGGGCCGATTTGCGTACTCGGCATGGGGGAGCGGGGCGCGATTTCACGCGTGGCCCTTCCGTGCGCCGGCTCTTGCCTCGCCTATGGGTCCCTCGTGGCGGCGACGGCTCCCGGACAGCCGACCTGCCGCCGCCTGGCCCGCGACTTGGCCCGGCTCGGGGTCCGCTCCCGGACGGCCGCGGAAAAGTGATGCGAGGCTTCAAGATGGGCTTGACGCCACCCCCGCGTCTTGGTTTGATTCCCTCCGACGGTTGGGCGGTACAATTTCACGCCCGGCCCTGAAGGCGAGGAAAAGATGCAAAACCTGACCAAACGCAATTTGGCGATTCGTATTGCGGAAGAAACGGGACTCACCCAGCAAGAAGTCGCGGCGGTCATTCAGAAGACGCTCGATTCTATCGTGGAAGCCCTTCATCAGGGGCAGACCATCGAGTTCCGCAAGTTCGGCGTGTTTGATGTACGCGAGCGCCGCCAGCGCATCGGTCGCAATCCGCACCAGCCCGATCAGGTCGTCGTGATCCCCAGTCGCAAGGTGGTCCGCTTCCGGCCGGGCAAGACCATGAAGGAAATGTTCCGGTAGGCCGCCTCCCGGGATCCCGCCGCTTTCCAATTCTTCACCCGCGAGATCACTCGCTGGGATGCCCCGTTCGTATGTCGAGTGCCAATCAGCCTGTTCAAGGGATGTCCGATATTGCCGCGCCCGAGGTCTGGCTCTGGCAACGCCTGGAGACCCTCGCCCGATCCGTTCTGGCGCGCTATGGCTTTGAGGAACTCCGCACCCCCATCGTCGAGTTTGAATCCGTGTTTACCCGCTCGTTGGGCGAGACCACGGATGTGGTTCAGAAGGAGATGTACGTCTTCGAGAAGGGGGGGCGCCGCCTGGCCCTCCGGCCCGAAGGCACGGCAGGCGTGATGCGCCATGCCGCCGGATTGGGGGTCCCGGAGACCGATGGCGCGCGATGGTTTTATGTGGGGCCGATGTTTCGCAGCGAACGGCCGCAAGCCGGGCGTCGCCGGCAATTTCACCAGATCGGGGTCGAGTGTCTGGAACCTCCCTCGCCGCTGGTGGATGCAGAAATCCTCGCCTTGCAGGTCGAGTTGCTGAGGGCGTGGGGGCTCTGCGATTGCCAGGTCCGGCTGGGCACGCGCGGCCAAGCCGGCGCTCACGGTCCGGTGGCCGAGGGGCTTCGATCGGCGCTCGAACCGCATCGTCTCCATCTGTGCGAGGATTGCCAACGGCGGTTCGCCGGGAATGTTCTCCGGGTGCTCGATTGCAAGAATCCGGATTGCCAGGCTGTCGTGGCCCAACTTCCCGCTCCGGTCGATTTCATGGATGAATCCGCCCGTGCCTATCTTGCGGACGTGGCCGCGCATCTGGATCAGCTTGGCGTGGCCTACCAGATTGATCCTCGGCTGGTGAGGGGATTGGACTACTACGAACACACCGTCTGGGAAATCGAGGGCTCCGGGCTCGGAGCCCAAAATGCGGTGGCGGGCGGGGGCCGTTACAAAATGAAGATCGGTTCCCGCGAACTCGTCGGCGTAGGCTTCGCGATCGGCCTCGAGCGCGTGGTGGCCATGCTGGCCGCGCTGGGTCGCGACCAAGACCTGCTCGTCCAGCCCCCGCCCTTGGTTTGGCTGGTCGGAATGGGCGAGGAGGCCACGCGCCAGAACCTGGTGCTGATGCAATCCCTCCGCGCCGGCGGCCTCGCGTGCCGCATGGCCCCCGGCGGCAGCCTCAAGTCCCAAATGCGGGCGGCCAACAAGGCCGGGGCCGCCTGGTGCATCATTCGCGGGGAACAGGAACTGTCCCAAGCCAATGCCACCCTCAAGAACATGTCGACCGGCGATCAGCGCCTGGTCGTGTTGGAATCCCTGGTGGCCGAAATCGTCACGGCGGCCCCGCCGCTCTGATCAGATCCAGCAGACCGCGCGCGAGAGGGTGACGGGGATTTTCCACTGCCCGGACCACTCCTTTTCGGCGCCTCACGAACCCGGCGGCTTGCAATTTCTTCAAGTGTCGGTCCAAGGCGTCACGCGACATGCCCGCTTGGGGGTCCAGGCTGGACACCTTCCGGGGTTCGACCGCCAGCCATCTCATGATGACCAGACGTCTGGTGTGGGAAAAGCCCGTGGCGATACGGACGATGTCGGCATCCTCCGACTCGGGGTAGGCCTCAAAGGTTTCGCACATGGCGCGGAGAAGCGGTCCCGCGGATGAAACCAAGGCGTCCGCCACGGGGCGATATCGAACAAACAGATCCTGACGCGATGCCTGGATCAGTCCTCGCGATTGGAGGCGTCTCAGTTCCTGACTGGCCCTCGGCACGCTGATCCCCACGGCATTGGCCAAGCCGGTGACCGTTTGATCTGGAATGGCGACCACGCGGCGAAACAGCGACAGACGCGTGGGGCCTGCCAGAACACGGCAGGTTCTCCAAAGCGTAGGGTGCAGCATACCCATTTTGGACCTCCTCTTCGCCGCATACTTAATTAACTGTGCGGTTTTGTCAAGCAAGAATTTTCAAGAATTTTCAAAACAAGTCCATTTATCGACTCGAATATTTGGAATCAGACGAAACGAACCTATCTCTATCCGCACACTTAATTAACTAGGCGGAATATGGTTTGATTTGGACCGAAGCGATTGGAAGCATGTGAGACTTTCCTGGCGCGAAGCGAGACATTATGGCGCTTTCCGTCAGGTCTGTGGCCTGAGGTAAGAAATCGAATATTGATATAATATTATCCAGGGCATTGAAATACAAATCCAAGCACGCTCTTGGCACGGCTATTGCATTGATATGTCTGGGAAGCTGCATTTATCGAGAAGGGAGTTTCTGTAAAATGTCAAAGGTATTGGGTATTGATTTGGGAACCACGAATTCCTGCATGGCGGTGATGGAAGGCGGTCAGCCGACCGTGGTGCCGAACGCGGAAGGTGGCCGGACGACGCCGTCGGTGGTGGCGTTCACGAAGACCGGCGAGCGACTGGTGGGCAGCGCGGCCAAACGGCAGGCGGTGACCAACCCGAAAAACACGGTCTTCTCCATCAAGCGCTTCATGGGGCGCAAGTTCGATGAGGTTCAGGAAGAGCTCAAGCGTGTGCCGTACGAAGTGGTCAAGGCGCCCAATGGCGACGCGCACGTCAAGATCGGCGACAAGGCCTATTCGCCTCCGGAGATTTCCTCGATGATTCTGCAGAAGATGAAGGCGGACGCGGAAGCCTTCCTGGGGGAGACGATCACGCAGGCGGTCATTACCGTTCCGGCCTATTTCAATGACAGCCAGCGGCAGGCGACCAAGGATGCGGGCAAGATCGCCGGCTTGGAGGTGCTGCGCATCATCAACGAACCCACGGCCTCCACGTTGGCCTATGGATTAGGCAAGGATAAGGAAGAAAAGGTGGCGGTGTACGACCTGGGCGGCGGCACCTTTGACATTTCCGTCCTCGACATTGGAGATGGCGTTTTCGAAGTGAAAGCGTCCAGTGGCGATGGTCATCTCGGCGGCGACGATTTTGATCAACGGGTTATGGACTGGCTGGTTGGCGAGTTCAAAAAGGATCAGGGCATCGATTTGTCGAAGGATCCGATGGCACTGCAGCGCCTGAAAGAGGCGGCGGAAAAGGCCAAGTGCGAATTATCGAGCTCGCAGAGCACCGACATCAACCTGCCCTTCATCACGGCGGATGCCAGTGGACCGAAGCACCTGAACGTGACGCTGAGCCGGGCCAAGCTGGAACAGTTGGTCGGAGACCTGATTGACCGCTCGATGAAACCGGTGGAGAACTGCCTCAAGGATGCCGGGATGTCCAAGGACAAGGTGGATGAAGTCATTCTGGTCGGCGGCATGACCCGCATGCCGCGCGTGCAGCAGGATGTCGAAAAGCAACTCGGCAAGGAGCCCCACAAGGGGGTGAACCCGGATGAAGTGGTCGCGGTCGGCGCGGCCATCCAAGGCGGCATCATGAAGGGCGAGGTCAAGGATGTCCTGCTGCTGGATGTGACGCCCCTGACGCTGGGCATTGAAACGCTGGGCGGCGTAATGACGCCATTGATCGAACGCAATACGACGATCCCGACCAAGAAGAGCGAAATCTTCAGCACGGCGTCGGACAACCAGCCCACGGTGGAGATCCATGTGCTCCAGGGCGAGCGCAAGATGGCGGCCGACAACAAGACGATCGGCAAGTTCCATCTCGATGGGATTCCGCCGGCGCCGCGGGGCATGCCGCAGATCGAGGTGACCTTTGACCTGGATGCCAACGGCATCCTCAAGGTCAACGCGAAGGACTTGGGCACGGGCAAGGAACAGAAGATCACCATTACGGCCTCCAGCGGGTTGAGCAAGGAGGAGGTCGAGAAGATGGTGAAGGACGCCGAGGCCCACGCCGGCGAGGATGCCAAGCGCCGCGAAGCGGTGGATGCCAAGAACCGCGGCGAGGCCATGGTCTACGAGACCGAGAAATTCCTGAAGGACAACGCCGAAAAAATCCCGTCCGACAAGAAAATGAAGGTCGAGAACGCGGTCGAATCCCTGAAGACGGCGCTGAAAGGCGAGGATATCGAGGCCATCCAGAAGGCGGTGGAGGCGTTGACCTCCGACATGCAGGCGATCTCGGCGGATCTCTACGCCCAGGCTAAGCAGTCGGCGCCCGGCGCCGGCGCCGCGGACGGCCCCTCGGCGCCGCCGCCCCCCGATGCCGGCGGCAAGCCCGAAGGCGACGTGATGGACGCCGACTTCGAGATGGTCGACGACGACAAGAAAGATTCCAAATAAAAGAAACAACAGGCCGTTGCGTCGCCGGCTCGATGCCGGTGTGCAGCGGCTGCCAACGGAAACCCACAAGGAGACAGAAAGAACCATGAAGATCCAACCACTCGGTGATCGCGTGCTCGTTGAGCCCGTGAAGGAAGATGAAGTCAAGAAGGGCGGGATCATCATTCCCGATACCGCCAAGGAAAAGCCCCAGCAGGGCAAAGTCATCGCCATCGGTACCGGCAAACTGGACGACAGCGGCAAGAAGATTCCCTTCAACGTCAAGAAGGGCGACAAGATCTTGATGCCGAAATACGGCGGAACGGAAATCAAGCTGGACGGCAAGGAATACCAGATCATGCGCGAGGAAGACATCCTCGGCATCCTGGAAGGCTAATCGATAAGGAGCAGAGAGAACACCATGTCAGCAAAACAAATTGCCTATGATGCAGAAGCCCGCCAGTACGTGCTGAAGGGCATCGAGAAGTTGAGCAAAGCCGTCAAGAGCACGCTGGGGCCGCGCGGCCGCACCGTGGTCCTCGAGAAGAAGTTCGGCAGCCCGACGATCACCAAGGACGGCGTCACCGTCGCCAAGGAAATCGAGCTGGAGAACCCGTTCGAGAACATGGGCGCGCAGATGGTCCGCGAAGTCGCCAGCAAGACGAGCGACATCGCCGGCGACGGCACGACGACGGCCACCGTTCTGGTGGAGTCGGTCTACCGCGAAGGCCTGAAGAACGTCACCGCCGGGGCCAGCCCGATGGAAGTCCGCAAGGGCATCGATCTGGCTACCCGGGCGGTCGTGGGCGCGCTGGAGAAGCAGAGCAAGAAGGTCAAGGAAAGCTCGGAGATCGCGCAGGTCGGGACCATCTCGGCCAATGGCGAAGAGACCATCGGCAAGATCATCGCCGAGGCGATGGACAAGGTCGGCAAAGATGGCACGATCACCGTCGAAGAAGCCAAGGGCATTGAGACGACCTTGGACGTGGTCGAGGGCATGCAGTTCGACAAGGGCTACCTGAGCCCCTACTTCGTGACCAAGCCGGACACGATGGAAGTGGTCCTGGACGACGCCTACATCCTCCTGTTCGAGAAGAAAATCTCGAACCTGCAGGATCTGCTGCCGGTCCTCCAGAACGTGGCCAAGAGCGGCAAGCCGCTGTTGATCATCGCCGAGGACATCGAGGGCGAAGCCCTGGCGACGCTGGTGGTGAACAAGCTGCGCGGCACCCTGCAAGTCTGCGGAGTGAAGAGCCCCGGCTTCGGCGACCGCCGCAAGGCCATGATGGAAGACATCGCGGTCCTGACGGGCGGCAAGTTCATCAGCGAGGATCTCGGCATCAAGCTCGAGAGCCTGACGCTGTCGGACATGGGCAAGGCCAAGCGCATCACGATCGACAAGGACAACACGACGATCGTGGAAGGCGCTGGCAAGACCTCGGACATCCAGGGACGGATCGGCCAGATCCGCCGCCAGATTGAGGAGACCACCTCGGACTACGACCGCGAGAAGCTGCAGGAACGCCTGGCCAAGCTGGCCGGCGGCGTGGCGGTGATCAACGTTGGCGCCGCGACCGAAACCGAGATGAAAGAGAAGAAGGCTCGTGTCGAGGACGCCTTGCATGCGACCCGCGCAGCGGTCGAGGAAGGGATTGTGCCGGGCGGCGGCGTGGCGTTGATCCGCGCGCAGTCGGCGCTGGACGGCCTGAAGGCCGAGGGCGAAATCAAGATCGGCGTCGATATCGTGCGCCGGGCCTGCGAAGCCCCCCTGCGTCAACTCGTGGAAAACGCCGGAGTGGATGCCTCCATTGTCGTGCAGGAAGTGCGCAACGGCAAGGGCGCCTATGGCTATGATGTCGCCAAGGGCGAATACGGCGACATGATCAAGGCCGGCATTATTGATCCGACCAAGGTCACCCGCAGCGCCCTGGAGAATGCCACCAGCATCGCGGGCCTCTTGCTGGTGACCGAGGCCATGATCGCGGAAATCCCCAAGAAGGAATCCGCTGCGCCTCCGATGCCCGGCGGCGGCATGGGCGGCATGGACGGCATGTACTAGCCGGTCCTTCCAGATCCCCCAAGCGGGGTGCGCTGCGGCGCACCCCGCTTTCTTCATGGTGTGGCGCGGTTGGACATGGCGGGGTGGTGCGGTTCAGAGGAATCCGGATGGTGCGGACACCCCAAAGGATGGATTGCGCGTTGTGGCGCGATATGATAGACATCCCATTCAGCGTTGGATGGGTTCCGGGCGGAGCGGCCCCGGTTCTGGCGTTCGGTGCGTGGCTTGCTTGCTCCACGTGGTGTGGATCGCGGCCGGGATGCGTGAATGAAGCGAGATGTAGAATGGATGACGACGTAAATCCGGAACAAGAAGCCCGGGAGGTTCCGGAGCTCGACTTTGATTTTGTGCCGACGTGGGCGCGCAAGCCGCCGCAAAACCCCTATGCCGGCCGATCGGATTTTCGTGAAGATGCGCCTGGCCGGGAGCGCGGCGGGCGTGGCGGAGAACGTCGTGGTGGCTTTGGATCGCGGGAGGGGCGGCCGATGCGGAGGGGGCGTCCGGATGGCGGATCGCACGCCGCCGGACGTCCGCGTCCGGATGGCCCCGGACGTCCGCCCCGCGGTCCGGGGTTTGCCGGCGGGGACCGCACGGCATCTGTTCCCCGGTCGCGACCCAGGGATGGTTCTTTCCCGGGCGGGGACTCGGAGCGCGGCCGTCGCCGCCCGGATGGAGGTCGGCCCGGTCCCGCCCAGCACCCGCCGCTGGATGTCCGGGTGTCGTTCCTGCCCAACCGGGACCGCTTGGCATTGGTGGTGCGAGATATCCAAGCGAGCCGGCGGGCCTTTCCGCTGGTGGAGATCGCCCGGCGCTTTTTGGGCCGCGACGACTCCTATCTCATCAAACTGGAGTTTCCCATGCCCGCCGAGGGCGCGGAACGCGAGCGTTTCATTCAATGCCAGGAATGCCGGCGGGTCTTCCGGGTGCGGGGGCATGCGGAATCCCATGTTTTGGATGAGCATCTGGACACATTCTTTGTGGTTGAAGAGTCCGAAGTGGAACCCCCCGCCGGCACCTTTACCTGCGTGGCGCGCTGCGGGTTGAGCGGTACGCTGCTTGGCCCGCCCAACTATCACGGATATAATGAAATGATCCAGTCGCTTTGGGCCTCGCGGTTTGCCCACATGTCCAAAGCCGAATATCTCGGGCATGTCGAGACCCTGCGCGATGAAGCCATGGTTGAGCAGTGGAAGGAATCCGTTCGCAAGAAGATTCGCTATCGACTGAAAGACCATCCGGAGGGCGGCGAGCCCGCGGCGCAGACCCGCGCCGAGGCCCAGGAATGGCTGCGGGGCCGGCTGGGCCAGATGCTGCGCGAATCCTCGCGCTGCACCGTCCCCGGACCCCAGTCGCGAAAGTTCGATGACCAATCGCTGCGCGCGGCGGTCTCGCTGGCCTGGCAAAAAGAAAACCGGTTTCCCTTGACCTTGCTGTTGGCGTTGCGCCCGGCCTTTCGGCACATGCACCTGCATTTGTTCAAGGTCAACGCCAGGGAAACCTATGTATCCGCCATCGCGCCGGCGCCGCTCGACCTGGAAACGGCTCCCGAAATCGTGCGCGAGATCATGGCGTTCCTTGAAGAGCATCCGGGCATTCCCCGGCAAGCCGTGCTGGAAGAGCTGCGGGCCGGCGCCGACCCCGAATCTTCCGAGGCTTCCGAACTCCTGTTGCATTTGGGCAACTTGATCGCGACGGGCGGTGTCATGGAATTGTTCAACGGCACGTTGATACTTCCGCGAAGCGGCATGCGTCCTTCGGAGCCGGCGTCGGGAAATGCGAAAGGCCCTCTGGCGGCCATGCCCCCGGGCCCGGCCGCGGATGCGTCAGATTTCGACGTGGATACTCCGATGACCGGAGAAGCTTCCCCGGAAAACAACCTTCCTCCGGAGGCCCAGGCCCCGGGCGGCGAACAACCACTGGAAACGGAATCCATGCCGGCCGCAAAACGTGAAGGACTGGCGCAGCCGGAAGCGGAGACGGAACCATCCGGGGAATCCGGCGATCTCTTGCCGGCGCTGGAAGAACACGGGTCGGCCGATGCCACGGAAACCGGACTGGAAAAGGCGGAGTAGGGCGCTATGGGTTTGAAGTACGCTGTATTGGGCGATATCCACTCCAACTGGGAGGCGTTGAGTGCCGTGCTGGCCGACGCGGAGGCCCAGGGGGTGACCCATTACTGTTGTGTGGGCGACATTGTCGGCTACAACGCGGACCCCGAGGCATGCCTGCGCAAAGTGCGTGAATTGGCGGGCGACGCGGTGGTGCGCGGCAACCACGACCACTACTGCTCCCGCCTGGAAAACCTCAACGGCTTCCATCCGTTGGCGGCGGACGTCGTTGATTGGACGCGCAAACGCCTCTCGGACGAAGAACGGTCCTGGCTGGGTAATCTGCGCTATTCCCGCACGGTGGAAACGTTCATGCTGGTGCACGCCACGCTGGACAATCCGGAGATGTGGGGATACGTCTTTGACAAGCTGGAGGCCGAGGCCAATTTCGCCTATCAAATGTGCTCGGTGTGCTTTTTCGGTCATACCCACGTGCCCCTGGCTTTCGAAAAGGCCGGGATCGTCCGGGGAGGGCTGTATACCAAGCTGCGGATTTCCGCCGGCCGCAAATACTACATCAATGTGGGCAGTGTAGGCCAACCGCGCGACGGCGATCCGCGCGCGGCGTATGCCATCTTCGACATGGCGCAGAACGTGGTGGAATTGCGGCGGGTGGAATATGATATCGCGACGACCCAGCGCAAGATTCTGGATGCGGGCCTTCCCGCCCGGGCGGCTTCCCGGCTTGAAATCGGCCGGTAGAACATCGGAGAGTCCGTCGAATGCGCATGCGAATCCTTTTCCTTTCTCTGGCCACGGCAGTCGGATGGGGCTGGGCCAGCGTGGCGGCGGCACAACTCGATCTCTCCTGGTCGTTCGCTCATAATCGGACCGTGTTGATGGAGCCGATCCGCGCAACGGTTCGGATTACCAACCACAGTGGTAGAGACTTGGATCTGGGGCCGGGGGGCAATGCCCGGTTGCGCTTCCGGGTGGAAGACCAGCCTTCTTCGGTGGTGCCGGCCACGGGGGAACCGCTGGTCCGCCGGGCCTTCAGCGTACCCAACGGCGAAACGCGCGAGGTGATGATTGATTTGCTGGATGGCTACCGCATCGTCCAGGGCCAATCCTACATGGTCTCTCCGCTCATCGAGGTGGGCGGCATGAGTTTCCCGGGCCGCCGGCTCGCGTTGGAAGTGCAGCCCGGTCTGGAACTGCTGCGGAGGGACTACGGGCTGCCGGCGTTCGGGGAGGCGCGGCGGGTGTCCCTGCGGACGATACATCGCGAGCGTTCCGACCGCTTGTTTCTGCGCGTGGACAACGCCGCCACGGGTTTTTGCCTTGGTGTCTACGACCTGGGCCGGCTGATCCGGTTTTTTAAGCCGCGCATCGAGCAGGATCGCGACGGGCTCTTCCATGTGCTGCATCAAAGCGGCCCGGACCGCTTCGTGCACTCGGTTTTTGATTTTAACGGATTCCCATCCGGCCAGACCATTTATGCTGGGGAAATGGCGTCGTTGCGCCTGACCCGCGGGGACGATGGAGCGGTCCAGGTGACCGGGGGAACTCCCTATGAGGATGATCCGGAGAATCCCGGCATGCTGATTGCTCCGGAACGCCCTCCTTCTCCTTCCCAACACATCCGGATGGGAGAACTCCCCATGAAACGCCAGGCCGACCGCGAGCCCGCGCGCCGCAGGAACCGGAGCCGGTGATGTCGGCGGACTTGTTTTTGGCTTGGACCCTGACCTTCCTGGGCGTCGCCGGAATCTTGATTGGCGGGGTCATTCTCTGGCAGCCCGGCGGTTGCCGCCGCGCCCTGACCGCTTTTCCCCGGTCGCGGCTACCGGGATGGATCTTGTCGGCCATCGGCGTGGTTTGGGTCACCTGGGTCGTTCAGCACGCGGCGCTGGGCCGGTTTGAATTCCTGAAGCCGGTCATCCCGGTTGCCGGGCTGCTGCTGTTTGCGGCGCTGGTGTTCTTGATGGACGAACTGCTGGCTCCCCGGGCGTTGGGAGGGGTCTTGCTGCTGGTAGCCAATCCCATCCTGATGGGTGTCCGCTGGGCCGATTCGGCCTGGCGGCTCGTGCCGGTGCTCATCGCCTATTTCTGGGTGCTGGCCGGCTGCGCCCTGATGCTGCACCCGTGGCTCTGGGGATGGATGCTCCGGCGCTTCTATTCCACGGATGCTTCGTTTCGAACGGCCGGCTGGGGCAAGCTGATCGGCGGGGCGATCCTGCTTGCCGCCGGACTCTGGCATCTGCGCTGAAGGACGGAGCGTGGGCGAAGCGATCTCAACGCATGCGCCTCGGTTCCTGATGGTACGCGGCGGCGCCATCGGCGATTTCATCGTGACCCTTCCCGTACTGCAAGCCCTGCGGACGCAGTGGCCCTTGGCGACCATTCACATTTGGGGATATCCGCACATCGCGCAACTGGCGGTATGCGGCGGCCTGGCGGAGTCGGTGCTCTCGCTGGACCGGGCGGACATGTCGCGGTTCTTTGTTCCAAGCCCGGACTTTACCGAAGAACAGATTGCCGCCGTGCGCTCGTACGACATCATCCTCAACTACTTGCACGATCCGGTGGGTCAGGTGCGCAGCAACCTGTTGCTGGCGGGGGCCCGGCAGGTGTTGTCGGGATCGCCGATCATCAAGCGCGGTCACGCCATTCCGTTCTTGCTGGAACCGTTGCAGGCGCTGGCCATCTTCGAGACCGATGGGGTCCCGGAATTGGATGTTTCCGGAGAAGCCCGGGCAGAAGCCCGACGCGCGTTGCGGGACTCTGGGTTCAACGGCCGTCCCTTTGCGGTGCACCCGGGAAGTGGCAGCCCGCTCAAACAGTGGCCGCTCGAGCATTTTCTGGAGATCTTGCGGCGGATTCAGAAGGCTGGGCGGGAGGTGGTCGTGCTGTTGGGGGAGGCGGACCGCGACGAAGGGCATGTGCTCCTGAATCAAATGCCCGATCTGCCGCGATTTGAGAACCTACCGCTCCAGAGCGTGGCGGCATTGTTGTCGGAATGTTCAGGCTATCTGGGCAACGATTCCGGCATCACACATCTGGCGGCGGCGGTCGGCATTCCGGTGACGGCGCTGTTTGGGCCGTCCAATGTTGAAATCTGGAAACCACGTGGTCGCGCCCCTGTTCAGGTATTACAGGCATCCAACCAACAAATGGATCAGATTCGGATCGACGAGGTCTGGGCCGCGCTACACGCCTGATCGGGGGGTGAGGCGCTCTATGGGGGCCACCTTCAACCACTCGATAGTCGAATTCATCGCAAGGCGGATACAATGTTTAATTAAACATATACAAATCCATATGCTCAATACCCCCATAAAATATGGCGATATGGAAAGTGAGATCAAATGTTTAATTAAACATATGATGATCGATTAACCTTGGTGGCACGGTCTCGAGGGTGGGGGAAGGGCGTGGCCCCGCGGGGCATTATTTGAAACAGATGCGCGAAATCAGTTCGTTGAAGTCTTCTTCACCGCTGAGCAGCTCGATTTCGACGCGCAGAAAATAGAGTGGAACATCCCGGCGTTCGATCTTGGGAAATCGCACGGCATCTTTTTCGGTGGTAATGATGGCGCGGGCGCCGCGGTCGTGGCTGGCGTTGATCATGTCGAGGATTTCCTGCTGAGTGTAGCGGTGGTGGTCGGCGAAACGCTTGCGATAGACGATTTCGCCGCCAAGTCGCTGAATGGATTCCTCGAACCCGCGCGGGGCGGCAATGCCGGACAGGGCGGCGACCTGGAGCCCCTTCACGAATTCCAAGGGCTGTTGTTCACCGGTGAAGACATCGCGAAAGTAGCGCGCGGTGTGCCGGCACTCCGCGATTTCAGCCTTGTCGTTCAGTTCGCGGATTTGCCGGCGAAGATCGGGGGAGCCGTCGCCCGGGGATTTGGTGATGAAAATGAAGGTGGCGCGACGGAGGTGGCGGGTGGTTTCGCGGAGAAGTCCCCGGGGCAGGACATACCCGTTGTCGAAGGGATTGGTGCGGTCCACGAGGACGATGTCGACACGGTGCTGCAAGCGGAGGTATTGAAATCCATCGTCGAGAAGGAGGGTGTCGCATCCGAGTTTCTGGATGGCGTAGCGGCCGGACTTGACGCGGTCCTTGTCCACCAGCACGCAGACATCGGGGAGGTTGGAGGCGAGCATGTAGGGTTCGTCACCGCCCATGGCGGAATCCAGGAGAAGGCGCTGGCCATCGGATACGATGCGGGGCGGCTGCTGGGTGGGGGGATTGAACGTGACGAGGTTCTTGATCTTTTCCGGCAGGGGCGTTTCGGCTTTTTTATACCCGCGGCTGAGAATGGCAACCCTGCGTCCGTTGCGTTGCAGGGCGCGGGCAAAGACTTCGACGACGGGGGTTTTCCCGGTGCCGCCGACGGTGAGGTTTCCAATGCTGATGACTTGGCAGCCCAGGGTCTTGGAACGAAGCATCCGGTGCTCGTAGAGAGCCAGGCGGACGTTCATGACCCAACTGTAGACCCGCGACAGTTGCCTGAGGGTGAAGCGCAGGAAACTCGGCCAGGGGCCATGGAGCCGATCGGAGATGACCGCGAGAATGAAAATCTCGAATTTTTCGCGGGATGTCCGGGCCATGGCAGCACTATGGGCAGGGAGCGGCCGGGATTCAAATCAAAAACAAAGTGGATTTCGCTCAAGCCGAGGGATGAAATCGGCGCGGATCGGATCAGTCCGTCCGGCTCCCCGATCCGAACGCTCGCGGCTTGAACGGGGACTCCTGGGCGAGTTGCTGGAACAAGGCTTTTTCACGGGACGTGGGCCGGGTTGGAACGGAAATCTGAATGGTCACGACCATGTCGCCGCGCGCCCCCTGTGGATTGGGCAGGGCCCGGCCGCCGAGTCGGAAGCGTGCGCCGCCCTGGGTGCCGGGAGGGATGGTCAGGGTGGCATCGCCATCCAGAGTCGGGATGCGGATCTTGGCGCCCAGCACGGCTTCCCATGGGGCAATCGGCAAGGTCAGGTCGAGGTTGTGGCCATGAAGACGGAAGACGGGATGCGGCTGAACGCGCAGGGTCAGGTAGAGGTTTCCGCCGCTTTCGCCCTGGCCCGAGAGCCGGATCCGGGTGCCATCGGTGGCCCCGGCCGGGATACGAACATGAAACGTCTTGGCTTGGCGCCCCATCGAGCCGTCCGGCTGAACGACGGGTGTTTGGAGGGTAACGCGCTTGGGGTCGCGCTTGAACAGATCCTCGATCGAAACACTCAGATCGGCTTCGTAGTCGCGTCCGCGGGGAGCGAACCTTCCGGCGCCGACATCCTCCGGGTCGAATCCGCGGAACGGGTTTGCGCCGGGCCGCCGCCGTCCGCGTTGGGGCTGGCCTGCGCCGGCCAGATCGCCAAACAGGGCGGAGAAGAAATCGCTGAAGTCGCCGCCGCTGCCGCCGAATTCAAAATGGATGCCGCCGGGTCCGCTGCTGGCCCCGGGGAATCCGCCCCAGCCCGGCGGGGGACTGAAATCCTGTCCGGGCTTCCAGTTGCGGCCAAGGGCGTCGTAGCGCTTGCGTTTTTCCGGGTCGGAGAGGACCTCGTAGGCTTCGTTGATCTCCTTGAAGCGGCCCTCGGCCTCGCGGTCCTTGTTCACATCCGGGTGGTACTTCCGGGCCAGCTTTCGGTAGGCCTTTTTGATGGCGTCGGCCGAGGCGTCGCGCGGAACGCCGAGGACGGCGTAGTAATCCTGATACTTCATGGACGGGGAAACCTCTAGCGCCGCTTGAGGCGATCCACTTCCTTTTGCAGGTCATCGAGCCTTCGCTCAATGGTATCGAACGGCGTAATGGGTTTGAACGAATCGCCAAGGCGTCGTTCCAGAACATCGACCCGATCCAGCAACTCGGCGATTTGCCGATTGGCGGATTCGAGATTCTGTTCGAGGGAATCCACCTCGCGTTCCAGGGCTTTCAGGCCGGGATCGCCCGGCGTTTCGGCCCATGCGGGGAGGATCAGGAGCAGCCCGATCAACAAACAGGACGTGAGCATTTTCATGAGTGAAGTTTCCTTCCGCCGCCGATTATACCGAAGGAACGGCTGGGATGCAATCGAGGGGGAGTCGGATCTTTCGGCAGGGTTGCGGGGTGGTGGGGTTGCGGGCAGGGTTGCGGTCGAACAGGCAACGGGATAAGGTGGATGGCAATTCAAGGACGAGGAGATTGAGCGATGAAAACCAAGGCGTCCCCAACGGCGAAGCGGAAGAACCTGCATCGGCACTGGTCGCAGGCGGTGACGGACGGCATGGAGCGTTCGGCCAGCCGGGCCATGCTGCATGCGGTAGGGTTCACGCGCGAGGATTTTAAGAAATCGCAGGTGGGGGTGGCGTCGACCTGGAGCCAGGTGACGCCCTGCAACATGCACATTGACCGGTTGGCGCGAAGGGCGGCGGAGGGCGTGGAACGTGCGGGCGCCAAGCCGGTGATTTTCAATACGATCACCATCTCCGACGGGATTTCCATGGGGACGAAGGGGATGCGGTATTCACTGGTATCGCGGGAAATCATTGCGGATTCGATCGAAGCGGTGGCGGGCTGCGAGGCCTTTGACGGGCTGGTGGCCATCGGGGGGTGCGACAAAAACATGCCGGGGTGCCTGATCGCGATGGCGCGCCTGGACCGTCCCGCGGTCTTTGTCTACGGGGGCACGATCAAGCCAGGCTGCCACCACGGGAAGACCGTGGATATTGTCAGCGTGTTCGAAGCGGTGGGGAAAAGGGCGCGCGGGGAAATCTCCGGCCGGGAGTTGGCCCAGATCGAAGGCTGTTCGATTCCGGGGGCCGGGTCGTGCGGCGGAATGTACACGGCGAACACGATGGCCTCGGCCATCGAGGCCTTGGGGATGAGTTTGCCCAACAGCGGGGCTCAGAATGCGATCTCGGCGGAGAAAACGCGCGACTGCCGCGAGGCGGGGCGGGCGGTGGTGAACCTGATCCGGCGGGGGATTCGTCCCTCCGACATTCTGGTGCGCGAGGCCTTCCTGAATGCGATTGCGCTGGTGACGGCGCTGGGCGGGTCGACCAATGCGGTCTTGCACTTGCTGGCCATGGCCCATTCGGCGCGGGTGCGGTTGGAATTGGATGATTTCACGCGGGTGGGGGAGCGGACCCCGGTGCTGGCGGATTTGAAGCCCAGCGGTCGGCATGTCATGTCGGATCTGGTGGCCATTGGCGGCACGGCGCCGTTGATGAAGATGCTGGTGGAGGAGAGGCTGATGAACGGCGATTTGCTGACCGTGACCGGCAAGACGCTGCGCGAGAACCTGCGCGGCATCCGGCCCTATCCAACGAAGCAAACGATCATTCGTCCGCGATCCAATCCGATCAAGCCGACGGGTCATTTGGTGATGTTGCGCGGAAACCTGGCGCCGGAGGGAGCCGTTGCCAAAATTACCGGGCACGAGGGCGAAACCTTCCGTGGCAAGGCCATCGTATTCGAGTCGGAAGAGGCCGCGCTGGAGGCGATCTTGAAGGGGCGGGTCCGGAAAGGCCACGTGGTGGTGATTCGCAATGAAGGGCCGGTGGGTGGACCGGGCATGCGGGAGATGCTTTCCCCGACGTCGGCCATCATGGGGCGGGGACTGGGACGGGATGTGGCGCTGATAACGGACGGTCGTTTTTCTGGTGGCAGCCACGGATTCGTGGTTGGGCATGTCTCGCCGGAGGCGGCGGTGGGCGGTCCGATCGCCTGGGTGAAGGCCGGCGACGGGATCTCGATCGATGCCCAAACCCGCGGGATCACCCTGGAGATCACGGCGGCGGAATGGAAGAAGCGCCAGTCGCGATGGAAAACGCCCAAGCCTCGGGAAGCCCGAGGGGTGTTGGCGAAATATGCTCGTGAAGTGGGCAGCGCCTCCTTTGGGGCCGTCACGGATGCCTGATCCGTCGGGACGCGAGCCATGAAAGAAAACAGGCGTTTTTGCCGCGTCGCGGTACTGATGGGCGGACCGTCGTCGGAGCGGGACGTGTCCCTGCGGTCCGGGGCCGCTGTGGCGCGGGGGTTGCGCGAAAGCGGCTACGAAGTCCTCGAGGTGGTGGTGGGAAAAGACGGGCACCTGGAGTTGCCGCCCGACATCGATGCGGCATTTGTCGCGATGCATGGCCGGTTTGGAGAGGACGGAACCATCCAGGCCCAGTTACGTGAACGGGGCATTCCGCACACCGGGTCCAGCCCGGAGGCCTGTGCCCGGATGTTTGACAAGTCGCGCAGCAAGCCCATCCTGGTTTCGGCCGGCATTCCCACCCCGGCGCATGAATTCCTGCGCACAGGACAGACTCGCCGGCAGCCGCTGCCGGTGGTGGTAAAACCGGTGCGGCAGGGGTCGAGCGTAGGGATTTCCCGGGTGTTTCGGGAAGAAGACTGGGAGGAGGCCCTGGCCGGCGCACTGGCCTGCGATGACGTGGCGCTGGTGGAGGAGTTCATTCCGGGGCGCGAACTGACGGTGGGGATCGTCGGCGATGTGATCCTGCCCGTAACGGAAATCGTGGCGCCGGACGGGTTCTTCGACTATCGCGCCAAGTACACGGGCGGGGTGTCGCAGCACCTGATTCCGGCACCCCTCCCGCCGGGGATTGCGCAAGCCTGCCGGGAAGCGGCCTGGGCCACCTTCCGTGCGTTCGATTGTTCCGGCATGGGGCGGGTGGATGTCCGACTTCGTCCGGATGGCCGGATCTTCGTCCTGGAAATCAACAACATTCCGGGCTTTACCGAAATCAGCCTGCTGCCGGATGCGGCCCGGGTACACGGCTGGTCGTTTTCCGAGCTTTGCGAACGGATTCTCCACATGGTATAAGCCCAACTAAGAATCCCAACCCAACCCAGACAGGAGATCATCATGAAGGTATTGCGAGTGTTGTCGAATCCCAAGCCGGTGGAACAATCCGCGTGTCTGCAAATCGAGGCGGCTTTCATCGAGGCCCTGAAGCAAAAGCATGCGGATACCGAAATCGCGACCATCGATCTGTACCGGGATGAGGTTCCATTGATTGACGAGAAGGTTTTGCCGTGCCACTTCGGCGCTAAGCCGGGCGATGCGGAGACCGAGCGCAAGATGGCGCGGCGGGGCGAAATCGTGGACCAGCTCCTGGCGGCGGATCTCATCGTGCTGGCCACGCCGATGTGGAACTTCAATGCCCCCCCGATGTTGAAGGCGTGGGTGGATACGGTGTTGGTGCCGGGGAAGACTTTTCGGTACGGCGCGTCCGGCCCGGAAGGGTTGGTCAAGGGCAAGAAACTGATCTTGTGCATGGCCAGTGGAGGCGTCTACGAGGGCGAGATGGCTGCGTATGACACCTTGACCCCGATGCTGCGCACCCAGATGGGATTCATAGGCATCACCGATGTCGCGGAAATCAAGGCGCCGGGACAAGGCGCGGGTGGCGATGCGGCGGCGGCGAGCACGGCCGCGGCGATCGACAAGGCCAAGGCGGTCGCCAGGGATCTCTGAGATTCCTCCTTTCATGGATGGCGGATTTGAACAGGGGCACCCTTGGCGATAACCGGACAGAAGCGGGGCAACCGGCGGCAAGAAAGCGTTCTGAAGGCGGCGGCGCGGTCGACGCAGCAGCGTCGCTTGCGCCGCCGTCGGCTGGTCGCTTTGCTGCTGATCCTGGCGGGAGTGCCGGCCGTGGCGTTCGGCCTGGCCTGGGGGGGGCGTTTGGCCTGGCGTGCGCTGCTGTCGGAGAATGATTTCTTCCTGATCCAGCACATCGAGGTCACGACCGACGGGACCATGGGGCGTGGCCATGTGCTGGAATATGCGCGGGTGAGCACCGGAACAAATCTATTCGCGGTGCATCCGCGCCGGATCCGCGAGGCGTTGCGGAGCGTGCCGGTGGTGGCCGATGTGCAGGTGGGGCGCCGCTGGCCGGATACGCTGCTGATCGAGGTGAGCGAACGCCGGGCGGTGGCGCGTCTGGGCCAGCCAGAGACCGGGGGCATCCTGGCGGTCGATTCCCAGGGCCACGTCCTGGGCCCCAGTTCGTTGCGCCCGGGGCTGCCGGCGATCCTGGGGGTTCGCGACCGGGGCCTGCGGCCGGGCGACCGGGTTCAGGATGCCCTGCTTCAGGATGCCCTGCGGGTGCTGCTCGTTGCGACGCGCCCCGATCTGCGCCACGAAATCCCGGTGGAAACCATCGACCTGCGCGATCCCGATGCGCTGTGCGTGGGCTTGGCCACGGGCGAGCAGATTCAGTTGTCCCGCGACCGGATCGAGGAGAAACTGATCTACTTTCCCACGATGCGCGATTTGGCGCGCCGCCGGGGCCTGACCCTGGCCGTCTATGATCTGACCGTGGACCGCAATTTTGTGGGCCGCCCGGCGAACTGGCATGATCCGGTCGGGGCTGTGCCCCGCTGAGCGAGGCCGAGGAGAGGATGGCGACGACATGAATATCGAACCGATCGTAGCCCTGGAACTGGGCACCAGCCGGATCCGCGCCATGGTCGGCGAGGCCCGCGAAGACGACGGGCTGATTATCACCGCCGTGGGCGAATGCGCCAGCAGCGGCATGCGCAAGGGGGAGTTGTTTCATTTCGATAGCGTCTGCGAATGCGTGGACCGGGCGCTTCGCCAGGCGGAAGAAGCGGCGGGCGTCACGATCAACGAGGTCCACCTGGCCCTGTCGGGGTCGCAAATCGAAGGCATTCCGAATCGGGGTGAAATCCCCGTGGATGGCGAAATCACCGATGACCACGTGGAGCACGTGCGCCGGGTGGCCAAGGAAGTGACCCTGCCGGCGGACCGCCAAATTTTGCATAGCATCGTGGGCCAGTTTTGCGTGGACGGCCTGTGCGGGGTGCGGCCGACCGGGATGGTGGGCCAGAAATTGGCAGTGGAGGTGTTGATTCTCCACGGAGTGCATTCGCGGATGGTCAATCTGGTGCGCGTGGCCAAGACGTTGAAACTGGATGTGGTGGACCTGTTGTTCAGCGGGCTCTGTGCGGCCATGGCCGCGCTCTCCGCGGAACAAAAACTGCAGGGGGTGCTGTTGATCGACCTGGGGGGAGGCACGACGGATTTCATGGCCTATGCCAATGCCCGGATCGCCGATGCCGGGGCGTTTGGGGTGGGCGGGGACCACGTCACCAACGACATCGCGAAGGCCTTTCGCTTGTCGACCGCCGAAGCCGAGGCCCTGAAGATCCAATACGCCGACGCGATGGTCAGCGCGGCCGGACGTACCCGCCGGATTCCCTTGCCGGCAAGCGCAGGGGAAGTGCCACGGACGATGAAATTGTCGGACCTCCAGACCGTTGTACACCTGCGCATGGAGGAAACCTTCGGGTTGATCCGGTCGCGTCTGCAGCGACAGAACCTGTTGAACCAAATGGGGGGAGGGGTCGTGTTGACGGGCGGAGGGGCCTATCTGAAAAGCGTGTCCCAACTGGCGGAGAAAGTCTTCGGCCTTCCCTGTGCAATCGGCGGACCGCGGCAGATCAGCGGCCTGGCGGCGAACCTTTCGCGGCCGGAATATGCCACCGGGGTGGGGGCCGTCTTGTGCGGATTCCGCAATGCGCGGATGAAAGCGGAACAATCCCGGGGAGTATGGACGCGCATGGCCCAATGGTTCGGGCTGGGCTAAGGGAGCAGAGTCATGACGACGGCAAGGGACAAGACGATGAGCGAAGACTCCGGGCCGCGTTGCCGGGTCTTGGTGGTGGCGGTGGGTGGCGGTGCCGGCCGGGTCCTGGAGCATGTGTTGCGGGACTGGGACGATCCACCCTCCGTGGCCCTGGTCAATACCGATGCGCGTGCATTGGAAGACTCGGAGATCGACCTGAAGGTCTGGATTGGCCGAACCGTGTCCAAGGGCATGGGAACGGGCGGGGATGCTGAATTGGGCCGGTTGGCGGCCAACGAGGATCTGGACGCCCTGCGATCGCTGGTGGCCGGCCACGACTTGCTGATTCTCCTGGCCTGTCTGGGGGGCGGAACGGCGACTGGCTCGGCACCGGTGTTGGCCCGCCTCGCCCGGGAGTCCGGCCTGCTGACCCTGGTCTATGTCACAATGCCTTTCGCCTTTGAGGGCGCGCGCCGCCTGGAGCAGGCCCAGGAAGGCTTGGCCGGACTGAAGCAAGCCGCCGATGCCGTGGTTTGCCTGCCCAACGAGCGGCTGCATACCCTTCTGGCGTCGGACACGCCCTTGCCTCAAGCTTTCGCCTTTGTGGATCGCATGATGGCGGCCGGCATTCGCGGGCTCTGGACCCTCCTGGCGCGCAACAACATGCTCAACCTGGACTTTTCGGACTTGCAGACCCTGGTGGAAAACAGCGGCAATGAATGTTGCTTCGGGTACGGGGAGGGAACAGGTCCCAACAAGACGGAAGAAGCTCTCCAAAGCCTTCTGGACGGGCCCATGCTGGAGAAAGGGCGAGTCATCGCCAATGCCGGCGCCATGATCCTGAGTGTCACGGCGGGGCCGGACCTGGCCTTATCCGAATTGGAGCAAGTCCATCGCCGATTCAAGGAAACGGCCCGTGCCGGAGCGCGAATCGCGATGGGAGCGGCCGTGTTGGACGAGTGGACGGGTCGGCTGGCCCTCACCGTTCTGGCGGCGGAACATTGGATCCCCGGGCCGCGCGGTGACGTCGATGAACCCATCGTGGGACAGGACCATACGGAAGGGCGAGATGCCGAGGCGCCGGAGCGCGGGCGCCGAACCCGCAAGGGCCGCGAGCACCCCCGATTGCGGCTGGAAAGCGATCGCGGGCGGTTCAAGGATGTCAGCCCAACCATCTATGACGGGGCCGATCTGGACATCCCCACATATCAGCGACAGGATGTGCGGATCCCCACCTGACTTGCAAACGGGACCGCCCTGCGGTATGAATGGCACTCTTTCCGACGGTTCGCTGTCGGATTCGCTTGCGATTTAGACGACAAACCGCTTCCATAGGCGCGGTTCAGAACAAAAGGGAGACATGGACATGATGAAGATCAAATGGATGGCGATGGCATTGGGGCTGGGGCTGGTGGCAACGGGAGCGCAAGGATCCGCGCTGGTCACTCAGGGCGCCAATGAACTGGCGATTTCGGGCATGGTGGACTTTCAGTCCGACATGGGGGTCGAGTTGGATTTGAATGTGCGCTACGCCTACTTCTTGATCGATCGCGTGGCGATCGGAACCAAAGTGCTGATGTATAACAACGACACCTACAATCATTTTGGATTGGGACTGACGGGCGAGTACAACTTCAAGTTGCCGCAACAATTCAAGCCGTTGTTCGGTACGGATCTCGTTCCATTCCTCGGCGGTGCGGTAGACTTCCGCCACACCCGGATTTACGGCAGCAAAGAAAGCGCGGTGGTTTTCGGCGGGGAGGGCGGCGTGAAGTTCTTCCTGACCGATACGGCGGCGGTGACGACCAGCGTGCTGGGCGAACTGGCAACGGAAGACATCTTTGCCGATGACGGAGAAGCTACGAATCTGGATCTCCGCCTCCTGGTCGGCATGCGGTTCTACTTCTAACCGGAAGGAACCGGCTAGCCCGCCCCCGTCGCCGGGGGGGGGGGAGGGCGACACCACATTTCCGCGCTCGGGTTTCGGGCGCACATCGGAGGGATGGCTGAGTGGCCTAAGGCACTCGACTCGAAATCGAGCGGGCGTTAGAAGCGTCCCGTGGGTTCAAATCCCACTCCCTCCGCCAGCCTTCGCTCGCCGCGCGGTGAAGCGCGAAGGCTGCTCGCCGCGGCCCGACCCACAGGGACGGCGAAGGCGGGATGATCCGCCGTAGACCCCTCGAAACATAGAGTCCCGTCATATACGAACCATGCCATGACACATCCCCGCGCCGTGTGGGAATGTGAAGGCGGTATGCCATGGAAACCGCGATTGATTACGGGGATGCCTTGGGGACAGGGACGGAACTGTGGTGAAAACGGGTGGGCTGGCAAACCGGACGTCATGGCTTCGCCGAAGATATCGCCATTGGGAAAGTCTCTTCTGAGATTCCGCGCAACCTCTACTGATTTTTTGCAGATCCCACCTGCATGCGGTAGTTTTCGCGGCATGAAACGAATTGCCCTCATCCTCGCCTCTCTTTCGGCTGGAACCGCAACGGGCCAATTCTGTTTTGAAACCTCGGATCAGCGAATGCGGCCCCTCACCGGCAACCGCCTAAAAAGCAATTTCTTATCAGGCCGTTGTCATGCTGTGGTGGCCCGTTGTCGGCACATCATGGGGACTAAGGGAGATTCGTCATGACTATAGACATGCCCGTTCGTCGGCTGTTTATTCTGTATTCCGTCCTTGTCGCTGCAACCTGTTGTTTGACTCCTGCCGCGGGTTCCACGACCTATTACGTCTCGGCGATCAGCGGCAACAATAATCAACCCGGAACCAGCTGGGCTACGGCCAAGCGAACGATTCAGGCCGCTGTGGATCTCACCGTCGCCGGTGATACGGTGGTGGTTTCGAACGGGGTCTACGCCTCAGGAATGTCGGCGTTTCCGTCGATTTCGGGAGGCGGGAATTCCTCGAACCGCGTAACGATCACGAAGAACATCCTCGTCCAGAGCGTGAACGGTCCGGAGGTTACCATTATCCGGGGCGCCGCGGGCACCACGCGCGACACCGCCGTCCGCTGTGTGTACATTTCCGCCGGCGTCCTCTCCGGCTTCACCCTCGAAAACGGGCATACCCCGAACGATGTCCTTACCGCGCTGGATATGCGGGGCGGTGGCGCATATGCGAACGGCGGCACCCTGACGAATTGCATTGTCACCGGCTCGGTATCTCACCAGCTTGGGGGCGGTGTCTACCTTGGAACGGTCTATAATTCCATTCTATCCAACAACACCGCGACGACCGGGTCCGGTGGCGGCGCAGCGAATAGCCTGCTTTTTGACTGCGAGGTCGTCGGCAACCAAGCGTCCGCCGGTGGCGGAGGACTTTTTGGCGGACAGGCCCATAACAGCACTTTCTTGAACAACACAGCCCAAATACAGGGCGGCGGCGTCCGGCTCTCAACGGTGTATAACAGCCTATTTGAGGGCAATACAGCGCTCGGAGGTGGCGGCGCTCATGAGTCGCAGATTTACGACTCCACCTTTTACGCGAACGTCGCGACCAACGGCGCCGGGGTCTCTGACAGCACGGTCTATAACTCAACGCTATCCGGAGGCTATGCCGGTGACCGGGGTGGTGGCGCCTATTACAGCACGCTCTATGACAGCACGTTGTCCGGCAACATTTCCAGGCTGTCGGGCGGCGGTGCCCTCAATTCCACTTTAACCCGTTGCGAGTTGATCGGTAATTCCACGTTGGGCGGCGGACAAGGTGGCGGTGCAATGTCCAGTACACTCATTGACTGCTTGATCATGAGCAACAGCGTACCCGGGGGCGTCGCGGGTGGCGGAACATATAATTCCACGGTGACGCGCAGTGTTTACATCGGCAACACGGCAGGCAATGGCGGAGGCTCCTCGGAGGACACCCTCAGAAATTGTATATTGACCGGCAACTCGGCCAGCAACCATGGCGGCGGTGCGTTCAAAAGCCAGGTCATCAACAGTCTGGTCACGCACAATACGGCGGCATCCAGCGGTGGTGGGGTGTCGGGTGGAAACGTGCGGCACAGCACCGTGGTCAACAATTCGGCGGGGATTAGCGGCGGGGGCGTTAGCCGATTCGACGCGACGGTGAATGTAACCAGTTCCATCGTTTATTCGAATCAAGCGCCAAGCAGTGCCAACTATTTGACGAACGTAACATTCTCCTATTCACTCACCTCCCCTTTACCAGCCGGTACGGGCAATGTTTCCGGCGATCCGCTCTTCGTCGATCCCATAGCCGACAACTACCGCCTCACCGTCGGCTCGCCGGCTATCGACGCCGCGTTGAACAGCCACGCGCTGACGGCCACCGACCTCGATGACGGCATCCGCATCGTCAACGGAACCATGGATATGGGCGCGTACGAATTCCGCGCATCCGGACTGAGCCCTAACGCAACCTGGCACGTGTCAACCAACGGCTACGACGGGGCGGTCGGTACCAGTTGGGCGACGGCGAAACGGACGATTCAGGCGGCGGCGGACAAGGCGATCGACGGCGACACCATCCTGGTGAATGACGGCGTATACGGCACCGGCGGGGCCGTAACGCCCGGCGGTGTCGTGTCCAACCGCGTGGTGATCACGGCGGATATCGTGATTCGCAGCCTGAACGGGCCGGAGCGAACCCGCATCACCGGTGTCGATGCCGGCAACACCCTCAACTCCGTGCGCAGCGTCTTTATGACCAACGGAACGATGTCCGGCTTCACCATTTCCGGCGGCCGGGCTCCGGTCGTTTCTCCCCACTTCAGCAACTTCAACACCTGGGGCGGTGGCGTCTACGGCCTCGGGGGCACGTTTGAATATTGCATCATTGAGGGCAATACCGCTCACAATGGCGGCGGCGCCTACGGTGGCACGTTCCGCAATAGCTTGTTCAGGAATAATGTGGCGGCCGGGTCCGGCGGTGGCTCCTCCTACGCGAATTTGGTCAATTGCACGGTCAGCGGCAACCATGCGAACGACGCTGGCGGGGGAACCCATTACGGAACCACCCTGAATAGCATCGTCTACTTCAACACCGGCGGCAACTACGCGTTTGGGACGTTCAACTATTCCGCCACCACCCCGGCACCCGCTGGCGGGACCGGCAATATCACGGCCGCACCGGTGTTCGTGTCGTCGGGTGATTATCGATTGGCCGCCGGTTCACCCGGAATCGATGTGGGTAGTAGCGCGGATGCCGTGGGTACAACCGACCTTGCCGCCGGTCCGCGTATTGTGAACGGGACGGTGGATATGGGCGCCTACGAATTCCGTGGTGTAGGCATGGACCCTATTACGTGGTACGTCGCGACCAATGGTAACGATTTTGCCGTCGGTACGAACTGGTCCAGCGCGAAGCAGACCATACAGGCGGCGGTCGACCAGGCCATCGATGGCGATACGGTGATGGTGAGCAACGGCGTCTATGCGGTGGGCACGACGGTCACCCCCGGTTTCGCCACGCTTAACCGCGTCGTCATCACCAAGGACATCACCGTGCGCAGTGCAAACGGTGCGGCCGTCACCACCATCACCGGCGTCAACAACGGCAACAACCTCACCTCGGTCCGGCCGGTATACATCACGGCCGGCACACTGACCGGCTTCACGCTGACCGGTGGCTATGCCCCGAATGTGTCGTCGGACAGCGAGAACCGCAACGGCGGCGGCGCCTACGCGGTCGGCGGAACGCTGAACCAGTGCATCGTCACTGGTAATGGCGGGTACGATGGCGGCGGGGTGTACGGCGGCACCGTGAACAACAGCATTGTCGCAAATAACCAAGCGGTCAACGGCGGTGGAACCCACAGTGCCCTGCTCAATAATGTCACGGTGTCCGGCAACACCGCGACCACGGGCGGCGGCGGCACCGAGCACGGCACCGCCAACAACGCGATCGTTTATTTCAATACCTCCACCACACCGGCGAATAACAACTATCTGGGCGGCAGTTTTGCCTATTCTGCTGCAACGCCGCTGCCTCCGGGCACCGGAAACATCGACGGCAACCCGCTCTTTGTTGGATCAAACTTTTTCCTGTCCGCCAGCTCGCCTTGCGTTGATGCGGGCAACAACGGGTTCGTGGTGGGTACGGGCGACGTCGAAGGGAGCGCGCGGATCGTTGACGGCACCGTGGACATGGGCGCGCGAGAACTCTATCCGTTGGTGAGTGTCGAGGCCACCGGGGCCGTCACCACCGGCACGGGACGGTATACACCCGGCTCCGAAATCACGATCTCGGCCGAACGCGAAAATGGACACTGGTCTTTCGTCGAGTGGGATGACGGGTTTCCTCAGGCCGTGGACGGGCCCACGCTCAAGGAGCGGGTGATAACGGTGCCGGACGCGAGCACCACCTATACCGCCATCTATACCCAATTCCTCGGCGCACTGACTTTCTACGTCAGCACCAGCGGAAACGATCAACTCGACGGCCTCTCATGGGCCACGGCCTTGCAAACGCCGCAGAAGGGCGTCGACATCGCGCTCGACGGCGACACGGTGCTCGTCGGCGACGGCGTCTACGCGACCGGGGGGCGGGTTGTGCATCTCTATGGCATCACCAACCGGGTTGTCATCAACAAAGCCATCACGATGCGCAGCCTGAACGGTCCGCTGGTGACGACGATTGCCGGCAACGGCATGCCCGGCCCCGGCGCGGTGCGCGGCGTGTATGTGGGCACCAACGCGGTGCTCTCCGGGTTCACGCTGCGCGATGGCGCAACCGACGTAACAGGTGACGCTGATTCGATTCGTGAAAATGGCGGCGGGGCCTGGTGCGAGCCGACCGGCGTGATCAGCAACAGCATCATCCGAGACAATCGGGCGGCCTATGCCGGCGGAGGCGTCTCCGGCGGAACCCTGTTCAACTGCCTCATCGTTGGAAACATCGCGAACTCGGACCTGTTGATATTGAGCGAAGGCGGCGGTGCGTTCAATGCAACCTTGTATAACTGCACGGTTGTCGGGAACCGGGCGGGGGGCGACAATTTCGGGTACGGTGGCGGCACGGCCTATTCCACGCACGAGAATTCCATTATCTACTTTAACACCGCCAACAACTCACCCAACGGTTACGACGGCATATTCGACTACAGTTGCACCGCGCCGCTTCCCGGTAGTGGTACCGGCAACATTGCCGTCGACCCGTTGTTCGTCAGCCTCGCGACGACAAACCTCGCGTTGTCCGCCGGTTCGCCGGCCATTGATGCCGGGAATAACGCCGTGGTCTCCGGGACCATCGATGTCAACGGCCAGCCTCGCATCGTGAACAACATCGTGGATGTAGGGGCCTACGAGTATCAGTTCAACGGTGGATATTGGCTCTGGGCCGCCGACATCATCAACGGCCAAACCAACCTCACCGACAGCGCCACCGACGATGGTTACCCCAACCTGTTGAAATATGTCACCGGCTCCAGTGCGACCGTCCCCGACGACCTGGCGTCACTCACCATCGCCCTCACCAACGGCGCGCCGGTGACGCTCTTCAACCGCAATCCCAACGCGATTGACGTCACCTTGATCGTGGAGTCCACCACCAACCTGCTTGACGCATCATGGTCCGGCCTTGCCACCAACGTCGCGGGAAGCTGGGGCGCGTCGCCTTGGGTGACGGAAACAGGGGCAGGGTCGCCCAGGACCGTCACCCTGGAGCCACCCGACGCCAATAACCGCATGTACCGCCTGCGTGTGACGCGGCCATAAACCAAACTTCCCGGCGCTAAACCGCCCACCGGGGAGAGACAAGGGCACCATCGGGGTCAGCCCTTGAAAGTTGAATTTCAAGCGCTCAATTCAAGATTCAAGGGCTGACCCCACGGGGAGTTTCAAATGGTTATCGCGAGAATCGGCGTCGGGCTTTGGGGCTGGGGGAGGAGCGGCGGGCGGATGTGCGCCGGTGGAGACGGGGGGTGGCCGGCGAGGGACGCGGGGCGGAGGGAGCATCGAAGCCATCGAGACAACGGCGTTCGATCTGGAAGCCGAGCAGTCGCTCGATGGCGCGGACGGCGCTTTCGTCTTCGCGGGTGGTGAAGGTGAAGGCATCGCCGGTCTTGGCGGCGCGTCCGGTGCGGCCGATGCGGTGCGTGTAGTCGTCCACAGTGGCGGGCATGTCGTAGTTGATGACGTGCGTGATGTCGTCCACATCGATGCCGCGGGCGGCGATATCGGTGGCGACGAGAACCTGGTGTCGACCGGACTTGAAGCCGTCGAGGGCGGCCTGCCGCTGGCGCTGGGAGAGGTTGCCCTGCAGGCTGGCGGCGCGGTGGCCGGCGGCGGTGAGTTGCGTGGCCAGGCGCTTGGCCCGGTGCTTGGTGCGGGTAAAAACGAGCACGGAGCCCGAGCCGGTATTCTGGAGGACCGCCAGCAAGAGCGCGGTTTTTTGGGCCTGGTCCACGGGATAGAGCGCGTGGTCCACCGTGGCGACCGGCAGGGAGTGGGCGATCTGGATGGTGACGGGATCATGCAGGATGTCGTGGGCCAGGGCGCGGATCGCCGCGGGCATCGTGGCGGAGAACAGCAGGGTCTGGCGGCGGGCTGGCAGGCGCTGGAGGACCTGGCGGATGTCGGGCAGGAAGCCCATATCGAACATGCGGTCGGCCTCGTCCAGGACGAGGCATTCGACGTGGTCCAGGGTGAACTGGCCCTGGCGGAGGAGATCGAGCAGGCGTCCGGGGCAGGCGATGGCGATTTCGGCCCCTTGGCGGACGCCGGAGATTTGCGGGCGCTGGCCCACGCCGCCATAGATGGCGACCTGGCGCAGGTGGGTCCCCGCGCCGAGCATTTCGAAAACATCCTTGGTCTGCTCGGCCAATTCGCGGGTGGGGCCGAGGATCAGGGCGCGGAGCCGTCGGCGCGGGCCGGAGAGGAGGCGGTGGAGCAGGGGCAGGGCGAAGGCGGCGGTCTTGCCGGTACCGGTCTGGGCCAGGCCGATGACGTCGCGTCCGGAGCGAACGGCCGGGATGGCCTTGTGCTGGATCGGGGTCGTAGCGACATAGCCTTGGGCGGCGATGTTTTTGAGCAATCGGGGATCCAGTTCCAAGTTTTGGAAACTCATGGTGACCATTTCTATGTGTGGGGGGCCATCCGGCGGGGGCCGGGACAGAAAGACAACGCGCCGCGGCGAAGGTCGCCGCGGCGCGGGACGAGTCAATCCACTCGTGGATTAGTAGCGCCGACGTCCGCCGTCACCACCGCCGCCGCCGCCATATCCGCCGCCGCCGCCGCGGGGGCGGTCTTCGCGGGGCTTGGCTTCGTTAACGGTCAGGGCGCGGCCGCCGACTTCCTTGCCATTGAGTTCGGCGATAGCCTTTTGGGCCTCGGCCGGGGAGGACATTTCGACGAACGCGAATCCGCGGGGGCGGTCGGTCATGCGGTCCATGATGACGTTGCAGCTCGTGACGCTGCCGAAGGCGGCAAAGGTCTGGCGCAATTCGCTCTCGGTGATGTCAAACGAGAGGTTTCCGACGTATAGCTTGGTAGCCATGGGTACTGATTCTTTCTGCTCCGGGGGATGTTCTCATGACTGTCCCGATTCATTCGGGTAAAGGAGAGTCCCGGACCGCCGATGCGGATGAGGGGTTACCTGCCAACTCAAGCTAACTATTCACACTAAGCAGGGTAGACACTACCACAGGCGGGAGGAATAGCAAGGACTATCGACGAGAAAAGGAAGCGACGAATGGACCCTGCATAGAATGGTGGAACGGGAGAAAGGGAAAAGATGGATGTGACTCGGGCCAACAAAAGAGGCCGGGCCACGACAAGGAGGGGTATCGTGGTCCGGCCGGTGGTTGCGCTGGATGCGCAAAGAGGCGGGGTTAGTCGACGGTTTCGACGGGGGCTGTGGCTTCGCCGTCGACGGTGGCGCTGCCGCACCCGGCCTTGGCTGCGCCACAGCACTTGGCGGGTTGGGCCTCGACGCCACAGCCGGACTTCGCGCCCTTGACTTCGCTGCGACAGCCGGATTTGGACTTGTTGGCTTGACCACCGCAGGAATGGGCGGCGGCAACGGAGACCAAGGCGGCGGACGCGATCAGGCTGACCAATACAAGTTTGAATTTTTTCATTTCAGTTTTTCTTTCGGTGGTTGTCGGCAGGATGGGTATCCCGCCAATGGATTCATTGGCCGGAACCTATGTTGCTGTGGAGGGTTTGTCAATTAGCCGAGAGAAGTTATTTATGATGCCAGTCGGGTCAACCAGACTCCAGCTAATCTGTCCACGGTCTCCCGGCCCCGGTTCCCCGCATCCAACGGTCTATTCGCCGATGCCAAGCATTTGATGACCTATGGGCGCTGGAGGCCGAAGAAGTGGTGGGAGGGGAGAAGGGGGGGGGAGGTCATGACGGGCGGGGAGGGGGGGATGTGGGTCCATGGGGTGAAACCGTCGGCGAGGTTGGGAGCGGTGAGGATGGAGTAGGATCTGTCGAGGTTGGTGTAGGCGTGCCAGGTGATGCGCCAAGCGGCGCCGGGGGAGTCGGGGGGCAGGAGGCGCACGACGAGCGGGGCGTCGTCGGGGTCGATGGGGCTGCTGCCGAGTTGTTCTTCCTGCCAGGTGAGGAGTCCGTCGCCGTCGTGGTCGAGGCTGGCTTCGGCCATCCAGTGTCGGCTGGTCAGGCCGTAGGTGGCCAGCCAATCGAGGGAGACGGATCCATCGGGAAGAAGCGGAGCAAAGGTGGTATGGATATGGGTGTTTTCGTCGAGTTGGGGCCAATAGAGGCTGATGCGGGTAACGACATGATGGGGCAAGGGAACGGGTTCGGCGTTGCGGCGGATATCGGCGATAAAGGCGCCGCTGTGGGCATCGAGATCGAGGGCCAATGGCTCGCCGGCCTGCAGGTAGAGCTGGCCCTGGGGGGTGGCGGTGCCGTCGCCGCTGGTGGTGATCTGGACGCTACGGGTGGTGTTGTGCAGGGCGACGGGGATCAGGATGGGGCCGGGGCGTTCGGGGTCGTTGTGCCGGACGCGAATGGCGAGGTGTCCGGAGGCCATCGGCGGCAGGGCGCCGGTATCGAGATGGATCGGCAGCGCGGCGGCGGTTTCGGGCGGAACGACGAGGCTGGATTCGGAGAGGGTCAGCCAGTCCTCATGGAGGGTGCGCGGGGAGACCTCGATATCGTCGATGCGCCAGCCTTCGGCGACAACATAGCGATCGGCGCCGAAACGGAAGCGGATGCGGACTTCGCGACCGGCATAATCGGAAAGGTCGGCGCCGACGGATTCCCAGCCATCGGTATCGATGAAGCAAGGAGTATCGGGGGCGAAGGGCGAGGCGGGATTGGAGGTGATGAGTCCGGGGTAGCCGCCTTCGGGGACAAGGAACTGCCAGGTGAGGCCGTCGTTGTCGCTGATTTCGATGACGCCGGAATCCCAGTAGTGGACGCCATCGGGAAAGTAGTCGTGATCGGGTTCGAAGCGCGCCCAGTGCATGAAGTCGAGCCGCGGGGAATCGGCGGCGAGCTGGATGGGCGGGGAGACGAGGGCGGCGTGGGTGGAGTTGCGATAGGTGCGGGTGAGTTCCTGTCCGCAGTACCAGGCATGTTCGGGGGAATGGGATTCCTGGGCGCTGATGTTCCAGTCGAGGTTTCCGTCGGGACGCGACCAGTGGTTGGTGCCGCTTTCGACATCGTCCCAGAAGCCGATGGGGATGACATCGAGTTCGACTTCAAGGGGCAGGTGAGCGGGATTCTGGATGTGCAGGTAGAGGTTGGTGACGAGGCCGGACGGGGCGGCGAGTTCGAAAGCGGGCGGATCGAGGGTGATGCGGGGGTAGGCGACCTGGACGGTCCAGGTATCGGATTGCGCGAGGAAACCGGCGGGATCGACGGCGGAGAGGAAGTAGGCGATGGCATCGCCGTCGCGGGCGGGGGAAGGGATGGTGCCGGAGTAGCGGGACGAGCCGGGGGCGTTGGTCATGGGGGTGGTGCGCCAGGGGCCGTCGTTGCGCCGCCAGTGGAGGGTGGCGGCGGCGACCTGGTAGTTGTCGGTGATGTCGGCTTCGATGGGCCATGGGGCGGGCGTGTGGGCGGGGGATGGGAGCGGGGCATGTACGATGACAGGGGGCTCGGGAAAGGAGTCGGGATCGAAGGGATCGGTGTGGTCGGCGGCTTCGAGTTCGTTTTCGAATCCATCGCCATCGGGATCGGCGAGGCGGTCTTGGCCCAGCTGACCGTAGTGGCGCAGTTCGAACCAGTCGGGCAGCCCGTTGTGGTCGGTGTCGAGGGTGGTATCGAGATAGGTGGCGGCGGCGGTCCGCGGGGCGGGCATGGGGATGCCGTGGACTTGCCGCGGTGAAGGCGCCGGCGGCGGGGGGAAGCGGACGCCATCGATTTGCCAGCCGGCGAAGGTCAGGGCCACTTTGTTGAAGGTGTGGCTTTCGGGGGCGATGAGGGAAGAGGCTGTGCCGTCGAGGGGATGCCAGGTGGTATGGTTCATGGCGCCGTAGGGGGCGGAGACCTGGGTCAACGCAACCTGATCCTGCCAGCGCCAGGTGATGGTGGAGTCCCGGGTGAGGACAAAATCGCAGAAGTCGGCGGGGCCGGAAGACGGGACGGAGCCGGTGCCGATCCAGCCGATGGATGCGGTTCGATATCCGTTGGAACCGAGCGGGGGGAAAAGGGCGCGGACGCGGACGCTGACGTTGGAAGGCAGCAGATGGGTGCCGTAAGGGGGATCGGCGTTGCCGGTCTGGGCGGGAGAGCCGGAGACGGTGAGAAGGACGGGGCGGGTGATCTCGAAGGCATGGACCTGGGCGGGCGCGTTGGGAGGGTGGAAGGCCGGCAGTTCGGGCGGGCCGGCGGCGATGTAGTACTGGATGCGCTTGCCGGCGGGATAGGCCTTGATGGTCGCGGAGAAGTCACGGCCATTGGTGGTGGTCATGGTGGTTTTGGCGAAGACCTGGGTGCTGCCGGTGGGATTCCAATAGAGGTGGACGGAGTCGGGATCGACCGGGGCGGCGGAGTGGATCGTGGCCTCGACGAGGTAATGGCCGTTGGTGACGATGGTATTATCGAGGGGCTGGTGCTCGATGGTGACGGGCATGGCGAGCGGCCCGCGGAGATAGAGGGCATAGGGCTGGGGGCCCTGCGGGACGTTGTGCGCAGAGACTTCGAGGGTCCAGCGGCCTGGAGCGGGGTCGGGGACATCGATGCCTTCCAAATTATTGAGTCGGTCGGGGGCGTTCAGGCCATTCGGGTGATACTGGACGCCGTCGGGGTCGATCAGGACCAGATCGAGATCGTTGACGAGATGGATGGCGGCGGCAAGGGAAGAGGGATAGTCGCTGTAGGCCAATAGCGTGTTCAGGGGCGCGCCGCCGTGGACATGGAAATCGAGGGAAAAGCGCTGGCCGGTATGGAGGGGGGCGGGACTTTCCATCAGGACGGGTTGAATGGGACCGCCGGGGAAGAGGGTGCCGGCGACATCGGCCATTCCCCAGCCTTCGACGTGATTGGGGCGCTGGTCGGGGATTTCGCGATGTTGGTCGGTGCCGTACTGTCCGGGGGAGAGCGAGCGGGCGCCGCCGGTGAGGGCGGCCTTGAGCAGCGCGGCGGAAGGGGAGGACCTGTTCAGATTGTCGACGAGGTGCTGCCGGACGAGGGTGGCGGCGCCGGCCATGAGGGGGGTGGCCATGCTGGTGCCGCCCATGAAGCAATAGTTGGTGTTGCCGGAGAGGACTCCCCAGGCGGTGTAGGAGGACGCTCGGGAACGGGCCGAGATGACATCGGTTCCGGGCGCGACGATGTCGGGCTTGAGACGGCCGTCGAGGGTGGGGCCGCGCGAGGAGTAGGCGGCCATGCCGAGCGGATGGTCAGAGGGGCTGGAAGAGATGTAATCGGTGGAGATGGGCGGCACGCGATAATCAAAGCCCCAGACGGAGCCATAGGTAGACGAGGAGCGCCCGCCGCTTCCGGGGGGCCGGCCGATTTCGGAGGCGCCGACGGACAAGGCGTTTTTGGCCGTGGCCGGTGCGTTGAGAGACACCAGGTCGATCACCCCGTTGCGGTCGAGGTCTTCACCATCATTGCCGGCCGCCACGACCACGAGCATGTCGGGGTGATCCCAGACGAATTCGTCGGTGGTCATGGAGTCGCTGGTATACTCGCCGTAGACCGCGCTGCCCCAACTGTCGGAATGAATGCGGGCACCGGCTTCGTAGGCGGGCCAGAACAGATCATGAAGGTCGTCGGGAATGTTGAGGGTGTTGTTGGCGCGCATGACGGATTGGAAGACGAGGCCGGCCCCGGGCGCGGTGCCGCGGTACTGCCCGCCGGAGGCGGCGCCGGTGCCGAGGAGGGAGGCGGCGACGTGGGTTCCGTGGTAATAGGTGTCGCTCCAGTTGGTCAGGCGGCCGGTGTCGAAGACCTGGAGGATTTGGCCGGAGAAGTCGGGGTGGATCGTGTCGAAATTGCCGGTATCGAGTCCCGAATCGGCGATGGCCACGATCTGGCCGGACCCGTCCAATCCGTGGAGTTGATGCACGGACTCGATCTGGAGGCGTTCGTCGGAGCGGGACACGTTGTTGAGGAGTCGTGGGGGGGCATAGAGTTCGAGCCATTGGACCTCGGGCAGATGGGCCAGGCGGGCGACCTTGCCGGCGGGAAGCACGGCGCGGATGAGGCCCCAGCGGCGGGCGGGGGTGGCGCGGATGTCGGAGGCGCCGAGGGTTTCGAGCGATTGGACGAGGTCGGACACATCGTGGGGCGAAAAGGTTTGGAGAGTGAAGGGGACATGGAGGGCGGGTTCCTGCCGTGCGAGGACGGCCAGCCGGGTCTGAAGTTTATGGGCGGGGCGGTATTCACCGGTCCAGGCGACGGCCGGCAGGCGGCGGATGGCGTCGATGGATTCGGCAGGGGCCTCGATGAGCCAGGCGTTATCGGGCAGGTAGGCACGGATGGTGGCCCCGGCGACTTCGAGGGCGGTCCGCCATTGGGGTTGAACCGGGGCATCGAACAGAACCATCCAGGGGTAGCCGCGGGCGGACGGGCGCGTGTGTTCGGGGGCGGGAGCGGGTGCCGACGAGTCGCCGGGCCGGATGATCTCGGCCTGGAGGTAGACCGCGGGACCGTTGGCATCCGGGTTCCGCACGGGTTGCGGTTCGGGGCGAATGTGGCGGATGGCCGCCGCGGCACGTTCGGCGGCCTTCTCGATGGTCGGTCCGGGAGGGGGCGGGGTGGTCGCCTCGGCAGGGCGGTTTTGACATCCGCCGGGCCGGGTGGCCAGCCATGCGAGGAGGAGAGCGGTTGCGCCGACGGCCAAGAGGATGGCGAGATTGCGTTTCATGCCAGATGACTGCGTAAAACCCTAGCACGATTCGAAGCAAACGACAAACGTGATCGGGTTGAAGCCTCGACAAGCGCCTGGATGGCGGATAGAGTGCCGCGCCTATGTCCGAAGTCGGCACATTTGAGGTTTTGCAAGAGGACCGGGGGTCCAAGGCCCGGTTGGGTCGATTGTGGACGGCGCATGGCCCGGTGGACACGCCGGTCTTCATGCCGGTGGGGACGCAGGCGACGGTCAAATCGATGGCGCCATGGGAACTGGAGGCGCAGGACTGCCAGATCCTGCTGGGCAACACCTATCACTTGAGTGTCCGGCCGGGGATGGACGTGATCGAGGCCCTAGGCGGGCTGCATGCGTTCCAGGACTGGAAACGGGCGATTCTGACGGACAGCGGGGGCTACCAGGTATTCAGCCTGACGCATCTGCGCAAGATGACGCCGGACGGGGTCTGGTTCCAATCGCATGTGGACGGCGCAAAGATGTTCATGGGGCCGAAGGAAAGCATGGCGATCCAGCGCACGCTGGGCTCGGACATCGCGATGGCGTTCGACGAGTGTCCGCCCTGTCCATGCACGCCGGAATACGCTTGCCAAGCGGTGGAGCGCACCCTATCTTGGGCGGCCACATGTGCCCAACAGCCCCGGGCCACGGGGCAGTTGGTGTTTGGCATTGTCCAGGGCGGTGTGCATCCCGGATTGCGGGAACGCTGCGCCAAGGGTTTGCTGGAGCTCGGCGCCTTTGATGGCTATGCCATCGGCGGCGTCAGCGTGGGCGAGCCGGAGGACCTGATCATGCCGGGCGTGCGCATGACGGTGGACTTCCTGCCGAGGGAGCGTCCGCGGTACTTGATGGGCGTCGGCCAGTTTGGGCAGATGGCGGAATCGGTGGCGCTGGGCGTGGACATGTTTGACTGCGTGATGCCCACGCGGTTGGCGCGGCACGGGACGGTGTTCACGCGCGCCGGGCGCTATTCGGTCCGGGGGGCGGCGAACCGGCTGGATGCCCGTCCCCTGGAGGAAGGCTGCCCGTGCGCAGCCTGCCGGCGGTTCAGTCGGGGCTACGTGCGGCACCTGCTGAACACAGGCGAGATCCTCGGGGTCCGCCTGACGGCGCTGCATAACATGCACGTATATTTTGACTTTATCGCCCGGATGCGCGAAAGCATCCGGGAAGGCAGATTTGAAGCGTTCCGTGCGGAGACGGCCCGGGTGTACGGGCCGGAAGCGGCGGGACCGGCGGCCGCGGCCGAAGGATAAACGGGCGGCAAGAGGACAAGCGGCGCGGCGACGCGCGGCGGGAGGAGAACCGTGATGATGAATTGGATGACACAGTTGGCGATGGCGCAGCCGCCGGGCGGCGAGGGCGCTTCTCCGCAATCGGGCGTTTACCTCTATGTATGGCTGGGGTTGATGGTGGCGTTGTTTTATTTCATGCTGATCCGCCCGCAGAAGCGGCGGGAGAAGGAACGCCAGGCCCTGCTGGGCGCGGTCAAGACCGGTGACCGGGTCCTGTTTGGCGGCGGGTTCCTGGGGACCGTGGCCAATGTGAAGGACAAGACCCTGGTGGTTAAAATCGCCGACAACGTAAAAGTCGAGGTGGTGCGCGGGGCGGTGTCGCAGGTACTGGACAAGAGTGCGGAGCTGGAGGCGGACCCCAAGGGTTGAGGGGCGGCAAGGGCAGAAGAGGCAGTTTCGGCGGAGGACCGCCGGCAACAGAACGGGAAACAGGGAACATGAAAGCATCGATCTGGAAATGGTTGATTTTGGCGGTGGTGACGGCATGGAGCGTGGCGCTGATCGTGCCCCCGGAGGAGAAGATCAAGCTGGGGCTCGATTTGCAGGGAGGGACCAGCTACACACTGGAGATTGACGACTCCCAGGGGCTGGAAGGCAGCGTATCCGACGCCCGGGCCCGGGCGCTGGAGGTGATCCGCAACCGTATCGACTCCATGGGCGTGGCCGAGCCGAACATCTATCCGGATGGCGAGCGGCGCATCGTGGTTCAGATTCCCGGGATGAAGACGGAAGACCGCGAGCGCGCGTCGGCGAACATTCGCAAGGCGGCCTATTTGGAATTCCGGATGGTGCATCCGCGCAACGATGAAATGATCGAAGGCCTGTTCCGCGACCGCAAGGTGCCGGAGAACTACGAAATCGTATCGCTGCCCGGCCGCGGCCGGGGCGACTACTGGGTCCGCAAGGGCCCTCCGCCGACCGAGGCGGAGCGCGAGGCCTTGCGCGACTTCGAGGGCCGGCCGGGATACGATCTGCTGCTGCAACGCGATGTGATCGATGGCAAGGACTATTTTCGTCCGTACTACGTCAGCCGCAAGGCCGAATTGACCGGTGACAGCCTTCGCAGCGCCAACGTGGAATACCAACAGTTTGGCCAACGGGCGGTGGGCATTTCCTTTGATCCGCGCGGGCGGCGGATTTTCGCCAAGTTGACGGCCGACCACGCGCCGGGCGGCGTGCGCAATCCGGATCCGCAGGGCCGCCGCTACCTGGCGATCGTGCTGGACGGAACCCTCTATTCGGCGCCGTTCATCCGCACCTCGATTCCCGGCGGCGAAGCGGTGATTGAGGGCAGCTTCACGCTGGATGAGGCGCGCGACCTGGCCCTGGTGCTTCGGGCGGGCGCCCTGCCGGCGCCGTTGCGGGTGATCGAGGAGCGCACGGTCGATCCCACGCTGGGCGTCGACTCCATCCAGAGCGGCCAGCGCGCGGCGGTGATTGGATTTGCGGCGGTGGCGGTCTTCATGGTGATCTATTACCACTTCGCCGGAATGGTGGCGTTGCTGGCGCTGCTGCTCAACCTGGTGCTGCTGCCGCTGGGCATGATTATTACCGGCGGATTTTTCGGGCTGATCGGCGGCGCCGGAATGGGCGGATCCGGCACGACCTTGCCGGTGCTGACCTTGCCGGGGATCGCGGGCATCGTGCTGACCGTCGGCATGGCGGTGGATGCCAACGTGCTGATTTTCGAGCGCATCCGTGAAGAAATGCGCCTGGGCAAGCGGTTTGGCGCGGCGATTGTCGCGGGCTATGAAAAGGCCTTTTCGACCATTTTCGACGCCAACCTGACGACGTTGCTGACGGCGATCATCCTGTTCTGGCAGGGATCCGGCCCGGTGAAAGGCTTTGCGATCACCCTGAGTGCCGGCATCGTCGCCAGCATGTACACGGCGGTGGTCGTGACGCGGATGGTCTTCGAAGCGTTGGAGAGCCGCGGATGGCTGCACAACCTGAAGATGACCCAGTGGGTGAAGGAAACCCAGATCGACTTCATGTCGAAACGCCAACTGGCGGCCGTGCTATCGATTCTGCTGGTGGCCGGCTCGCTGGGCTACGGGGTGTACCGCGGGATGGATAACTTCGGCGTGGACTTTACCGGTGGCCAGCAATTGACGCTGGGCTTTGCGGAGAAGGCCGAAGTGGATGCGCTGCGGTCCGCGCTGACGAGCGCCGGAATTCCCAATCCGGCCATCCAGTACCAGCGCAGCGGGGTGGGCGACGCCATGGCCGAAGTCCTGGTGCTGAAGGTGCCCGACCCCGAGGCGGGGGCCACGGCGCAGCAATTGCTTGCCGACGAGTTTTCGGATTCCAAGTTCCGCCTGATTCAGGAGGACACGGTGGGGCCGCAGGTCGGCCGGGAGCTCCAGCGCAGCGGCCTGATCGCCATCGGCCTGGCGCTGCTGGGCATGATCATCTACATCACGATCCGCTTCGAGTTCTCGTTTGCGGTCGGCGCAGTGGTGGGCCTGCTGCACAACCTGCTGTTGACGGTCGGGATCTACAGCTTGTTCGGGCGTCAACTGACCATGACCAGCATCGCGGCGCTGCTGACGGTGCTGGGGTATTCCGTCAACGACACGATTGTGGTTTTCGACCGCATTCGCGAGACGCGCAAGCTGCGCGGCGGACGGCTGGATGCCGGCGTGGTGAACGAGAGCATCAATGCGACCCTGGCTCGCACGCTGCTGACGTCGTTGACCACCCTGCTGAGCGTATCGATGCTGATGATTTTCGGCGGCGGCGCCATCTTCGATTTCGCGCTGGCGCTGTTCATCGGCGTGGTGGCGGGAACCTATTCGTCGGCCTTCATCGCCACGCCGGTCATGCTGGCGGTCCGGCCCAAGGCCACGCCGGCGGCAACGAAGTAGAATCGTGCTGAATCGCTCCGAAAAACGCTGGCTGGATATCGAGGCCGATCCCGCGGTCGCGGATGGCATCGCGCAGGCCTTTGGGTTTTCGAGAGCGATGTCCCGGGCGCTGGTTGCGCGGGGACTGGTGGACCATGCGGAGATCGAGAAGTTCCTGCAACCCCGGTTGGCGGACCTGACGGATCCCTTCGAGCTGCCAGGCATGGACAAGGCCGTGGAGGTGATCCTGGCGCACATTGAGCAGGGCAGTTCCATCCTGGTCTACGGCGATTACGATGTCGACGGCGTGACGGCGACCGCCCTGATGATCCAGGTGCTGAGCGGGCTGGGGGCGGTGGCCGTTCCGTTCCTGCCGCACCGCATCGAGGATGGCTATGGGCTCGGGGTGGATACCCTGCACCGCTGCATCGAGACCTATCACCCCAACCTGATCATCACGGTGGATTGCGGAACCAGCTCGGTGGAGGCCGTCCGGGAGGCGGCGCGGCTGGGCATCGATGTGATTGTCAGCGACCACCACGAGCCGGCGGCGGAAGGCGTCGCCGAAGCGTGCGCCATCGTGAACCCGAAGCTGGGGGGATGTCCCGACGAGGTTCGCATGCTGGCGGGTGTCGGGGTGGCGTTCAAGCTGTGCCATGGACTGATCAAGGCGGGGCGCCAGCGCCAGATGGAGTCCGCCGAGACGGTGGATTTGAAGTCCTTCATGGAACTCGTGGCGGTGGGAACCGTGGCGGATATCGTGCCGCTGCTGAAGGAGAACCGCATTCTGGTCTATCACGGGCTGCAACTGCTGAACAAAACCCGGTCGGTCGGGCTGCGGACCTTGATCCAGACGGCCGGGATCACCGGTCCGGTGGATACCTATCACATCGGCTTCATGATCGGGCCCCGGATCAATGCGGCGGGGCGCCTGGGCAATGCGGAGGCGGCGCTGGAACTGGTGTTGACGGAGCAGGAGCCCCGGGCGCGGATCCTGGCCCAGCAGTTGGACGATTCCAGCCGCAAGCGGCAGGAAATCGAAGACAAGATCGTCCAGGAGGCGTGCGAAGATCTGGATCGCCGATTCGATCCGAACAAGGACTTTGGCCTGGTGGTGGCGCACCGGCACTGGCATGCCGGGGTGATAGGGATTGTGGCCTCGCGGATTGCGAGCCGTTTCAACCGCCCGGTGGTGGTGATTGGCATGGATGACGATGGCGTTGGCCGCGGCTCCTGCCGCAGCATTCCGGGGTTTGACCTGCTGCGCCATTTGCAATCGTGTTCGCCGTTGCTCCGCCGCTATGGCGGCCATGCGATGGCGGCGGGGCTCGAGGTGGATCAGGAGCGCATCGGCGAACTGACCGAGCGTTTCAACGAAGTGTGCGCGGAAACCCTGCGGGAGGGCGATCACCGGCGCCAGTTGCTGGTGGATGCATGGATTCAGCCGGGCGACATCGGGGACGAACTCTATGCCGACCAAAACCGGCTGCGCCCCTTCGGGCACGCCAATCCGCTACCCGTGTGGGCCATTCGGAATGTCACCCCGGCCTTTGCGCCCCGGGTGATTGGGGGCAAGCACCTCAAGATCATGTTCCCGATGGGCGGCCGCCAGCGCGAAGCCATTGGCTTTGGGATGGGCGATCGCGACGTGCCCAGCGGACCGCTCGACATTGCCTTCAACCTGATCCTGAACCGCTACAACGGCCAAGAATACCTGCAACTGCATTTGCAGGATTTTCGACCTGCCCAGACGGAATAGAGCGCCGGGAGGGTCAGCAGATTCGGGGCAATTGCTCGCCGGTGGGCGGAGTGATCCGGCGAACCGTTCCCAGCGCGGTGCGGGCCGACACGGCGCCGCCGGCGGGACCGGCCGATCCGATTACGCAGGCCGGTGCGGTGGCCGGATGCCGCGACAGGATGGACAAGGCGGATTCGACATCCTTGGGCGCCAGAATCAACACGGCGCAGCCTTCATTGGCAACGAACAGGGGATCCAAGCCCAGCAGGTCGCAGGCGGACTGGACGGCCGGCCTGACCGGAATGCGAGATTCTTCGATGGCCAGATCGAGCTGGGCGGCGCGGGCCAGTTCGCAAAGAACTCCGCCGAGCCCGCCGCGGGTCAGGTCCCGGGCGCAGTGTGGAAGGAAGCCGGCGGCAAACAAGTCCAGCATAGGCCCGGACAGGGCGGCGCAATCGCTTTCCACCGGGGGCGAAAAGTCGAGGCCGTGGCGCGTCGCCATCACGGCCATGCCGTGCCGACCAATGTCGCCGGTCAACACCAGGACGTCGCCGGTGCGGATGCGCGCGGGCTGCGGCACGTCCGGCGTAACGATCTGGCCCAGGCCGCTGGTGTTGATGTAGATCCCGTCGCCGCGGCTGCGCTCGATGACCTTGGTGTCGCCGGCGACGATGGACACTTGTGCGGTCGCGGCAGCCGTGCGCATGGACGCAACGACGCGGCGCAGGACTTCGATTTCGAGTCCTTCCTCCAGGATAAATCCGGCGGTCAGGGCGACGGGCCGCGCGCCGACCATGAGCAGATCGTTGACGGTGCCATTGACGGCAAGGGTTCCGATGTCGCCGCCGGGGAAAAACAGCGGCTGGACGACGTAGGAGTCGGTGGTGAGGGCAACCGGGCCGGCATCGATCGGGAGGGGCGTGGCATCCAGAGGGCTGGCGGCGGGGGAGCCAAAGGCGGGCAGGAACACCTCGCGGATCAGGGCATCGGTCAGGGTGCCGCCCCCGCCATGGGCCAGGGTGATCCGGTCATAGCGGGCCGTCGGCAGCGGGCAATCCATGGGGGGGCTTCCTGAGCGAAGCCCGCCGCCAACCGGTATGGCTGGGGGCGGGCGTGGCAAGCCGGTGGGCGTCTAGAGAAGGACCGGGGCGTCTGCGCCTTCGGTCTCGTCCGTCGGGACGAAGGGCTCGATCATCTCCTCATCGTCATCCGATTCGTCCTCGTCACTCCAATCGTCCTCTTCATCCTCGTCGTCCCAGTCGTTATCCATGTCCCAGCCGAATCCGGGATCCCAGCTCGTGCCGGAATCCTCGTCGTCGAACTCGACCTGAAAGGCGCCGGAGCTCATGAGTTCCTCGAAGGCGCTCATTTGCGCCGCGTGGGCGGCGCGAGCACGTTCCTGGGCTTCCTGGACCTTGGCGGCGATGGCGGCGATATCCGCGAGGCGGAAGCGCGCGCGGGACATGACGCCGTTCATGGCGGTATAGGACAACTCGGCGAGATGTCCGGGGCCGTCGGGAATCTCGGCGGCGGCGTCATCCCCGGTGATCAAATCCGCCAGGCCGAGATAGTGGCGCAGGGTGTCGAAGACCGCGAGTTGGGACAGTTGGATGGGGTTGGCATCGATGGCGGGATAGAAGGCCCGCCACGAGGGCAGGGTTGCCAGGTGTTGTGCGGATTGATCGAGGATCCGATCCAGCATGGCCTCGGTGATATCGCCGCCGCCGATGCTGACGAGGGCGGCGTTGGGAAGCCACGCGATTTCGACGGCCAGGTTCAGGGGACGGTCCGGGGGCCAGATGCCGAGCAAGGCTTCGCCGGGGGTCAGGCGATAGGCCAGGCGGTCGACCGGGATCTCGCGATATTCGCGGGGTTCTTCCAAGGCGATTTCCGCCTGAATGGGGGACTGGGCTTCGGATTTGGCCATGGCGCCGATCATGGCGCCGGCGCTCGAAACCATGCGGGACAGGCGCCCGCGCAGATCCTCGACATCCTTGAGCGCGATATACTCCGCCGCGCGCAGGGGGTTCTGGCGGGTGGGCGGAAGCACGGAGAAGCCGAGATCGCCGGTCATGTTCATCCAAAAGGCTTTGGCGTCCTGCATGTATTCGGCCATGGTGTCCGCTGGCATTTCCACCGGCATGATGTTCATCAGTTGATCCATGAGCTGGAAATAGGGCTCCGCGACCATGGCGACATCTCCCAACTGGAAGATGCCGGTATAAAGGGCATCCGGGAGGTTGACCACGGAGGCCGCGCGGCCGGGGGTCTTGAGCGTATCGAGCCAACGGGCCAGGCGAGTTCCCTCCTCGGCGGCCAGGCGAGTATGAAGGTTGAGGTTGCCATCGGCCACACCGAGACCCAGGACAAATTCGCCAATCTGGCGGGTGAGGGCCATGTAGCTCTTGACGTACAGATCGGCCACCTTGGCGGAGTCCGGGACCTGGCCGGCCGTGGCCTGGATGGCCTGCTCCATGCCCTCGATGATTTCCACGCCAAAAGCCCGAATAAGGGCGGACGGGCGGATCTCCAGGGCCACAACGCCCTCGGCCGCCAGGACGGGAGGCAGGGCGGCCATGAGTTCATCGGCACTGCGCACGTCGGTTTCGCGGCCGGCGGCAATCAGGGTTGCTCCACGGCGGGCGAACACGACCTTCGGCCAGGGCAGGGGGGTACCGGGCGGGGCAACCATGGAAGACAGTCCATTGTCCAGATCCTGTGGATCCGACCAGCCGGAGGAGGCCAGGCTGGCCAGATAATCGTCGCCATGGTTTTCGACCGGAAGCAGGAGCGCGAAACTGCCGGCATCCTCATCGCTGGCGAACCAAACAACCCGGACTGTTCCGTTGGGCGAGATGCCCATCCCGGGCATGGTACCCAGCGCTCCGTACAGCATCAGGGACGCCGCCTCCTTGGGGACCGGATCGCCGGTGGCCCGGGTGAGTTCAAAAACGGCTTGTGAGAGAGCGTCCACCCCCCGAATTTCGAGAACGCCGAGGCATTCACCGGCGAGGGTCGGGCCGGCAACGGCAAGGATGAGACAAATGGACAGCAACACATTCAGCATTTTCATGAATTTTCTCCCGGGGCATGATGTTCACAACGCACAACAGGTGGAAGCCTACTCCTGTATTGGGCGTTAGCAAACAAAAACGACGGAGGTTATGGCAAGACGAACATGGACGACACGGAGGTCGTCCCTCCAGAGGCAAAAACAGGCTCCTTGGGCGGTGTTCTGGAGGGCCGGGCACCGTCCCGGCCGATTCCGGCACGATCAGAAATAACAGGGTCAATCAAATATCGCTTGTGCATGAACGCCAGTTCAGTTATGTTTGGGGCAACCTAGGAGGCGATCATGCCAAGAGACATTCAACTGGCGAAGAAGATCCGGAGTTTGCGCGAATTTTGGCGGCTGGAGCATCGCCCGCCAACCTACGCGGAGATGCTGGGGCTGTTTGGCTATCGGTCGAAGAATGCGGTCTTTGGCCTGCTGGCCAAATTAGCGGAGGCGGGGTACGTGGCCAAGGACACCAACGGCCGCATTGCGCTCCTGCCCAAGCTGACGGGCACCGTCCGCATGCTGGGGTCCATCGCCGCCGGTTTCCCGACGGAGGAAGAGCAGCAGGCCGCGGACGCCATCACGTTGGACGAGTACCTTGTCAAGAATCCAGACAATACGTATATGCTGACGGTCCGGGGAGATTCGATGATTGAGGCGGGAATCATGCCCCAAGACATCGTTCTGGTGGAAAAGGGGCAGCGTCCCCGTCAAAACGACATCGTGGTGGCGCGAGTCGACGACGAATGGACGTTGAAATACTACGTGCGCGATACCGCGGGGGTTCGTTTGGAGCCTGCGAATCCGAAGTACACGTTCATCCGGCCCAAGCACAGCCTGGAGATCGGCGGCATCGTGCGCGCGGTGATCCGGAAGTATTGATTGGCTCCTACGCGCCACACCTGACGGCGATGCTCAGCGGCTAGGCGATTGCCGCAGCGTGGACCGTTGGTCCATCAAGCCGTCATTTCGGTTTTGGTTCGGGCGGCTTGTCGACAAAAACAACATAGCGTTCCTTGGATTCCATCCCTTCCTGAACCTTAGTCATGGGCTCGTAGCGGAAATCTGGATTCTTGATGTTCTTAAACTTGACCCGTTCACCAGAAGGCAGGCTGAACCGATCGATCTCGATGGTCAGTGGTATTACATCGACCGTATAACGGGATTTGTTGTCAAAAACCAATTCCCGGGCGCGCTCTTTGGTTTTGTCCTCGCAGGCCGCCAATCCAAGAATCAGGGAGACTGCCGCCAACGCCAAAAGAATTCTGTTCATAGCTAACACCTTTCCGGCCTTGACCACCCGAGGGGGCCTGTTGTGATGATCCAGGGTCGATCCTACTGACCCGCCGGCCAATCTGTCAAGCCATGCCGACAGAAAACGGAGCCGATGGCATGGCGCCATCGGCTCCGTTCGCTGGACGCTCCGTCCGCTTGACTAGGGCGCGGGGGGCTCGATCGTGACCTTGAAGATCAAGAGCGGGGGAGCCACGGGATCCACCGTCAAGACGCCGTCGGTGCGCGGGATGGTGACATGGGGCGTCCAATCCCAACCGTCGCCGTCCAGTTCGGCGGCGCGGTGCACCGTGTAGGAGCGGGTGGCGGCGGAACCTTTCTGCATCTCGATGCGCCAGCGCCCCTGGGAATCCTTGCGGAAGACGTTGATCGACGGGTAGGACTCGTCGTCGTTCGGATGGGTATCCGCCCGGAATTCCTCTTCGTTGGTATAGCCGTCGCCGTCGAAGTCGTCATTGGGACCGGCGAGCGGAGCCTGCGGGTCGATGCCATAGGTGCCCAGCCAGGTCTGGTAGGGGGTGAGCGGCGGGCTGTCGCTGGTGACGGTGATGGTGATCCATTCCTCGTCGTAGCCATCGAGACCGGTGGCGGTGAAGAGGAAGGTGTGCACGCCGACCTCGCCGGGCACCGGGGTGAACGAGAAGGCGTTCGGGGCGGTGAAGGACCAGTTGTTCGGCGCCAGGTCGCTCTGGGCGGTCAGCGTGACGCTGTCGCCCGGGGCCACCGTGACGTTGACGTTGAACGACAGGGTGTTGCCAGCTTCGACGCTCTGGTTGCCGATGGCCTGGATGACCGGGGCGGCGAACCGCGGCGGCACGTAATCGTTGACGCTCTCGGCGGTCATGCCGGCGGTGATATCCAGCAGGCGGATGTACTGGGCCTGGTTGCCGCCCACCCAGGTGGCATCGCCCTCGTTGAAGCCGACATAGATGCCGTTGGCGATGAGGTCGCTGCCCATGATGCCCGCGCCCCACAGGAGGGTCGTGGGATTCGTGGCGGCGATGTTGACCACGTTGTAGTTGTGGGTTGGATTGATGCCGAACCAGTTCGCGCCGGAGGGCGTCGTGGCGCTGACATCGAACAGGCCGGCCCGGTTGGGATCGCCCCGGAAGTCGTTGTTGACGAAGACAAACACCACGTCCTGTTCGGCGGCGGAGATGCCGGGTTGCTGAAACTTGGCCACGGCGAAAATGTCGTTGTTCCAGCCGCCGACGTTGAAGTCATCGAGGAAGTAGTTCTGCTGCGAGCGCAGGGCGGGAGAATTCTGCCGGGCCTTGTTCAGGCGCGAATAGATGCCGCGGATGTTGTCCTTCCAGGCCGCCGCCGCCCACACGCTGGACATGTGGTTGTAGCGCTTGAAGTTCGGGATGAACTTGCCGAAGTTCTCCTCGTAGAGCGAGAAGTTGTTGTCCGGCGAAATGCCGTCGGGGGAATCGGTGCGCGGGCCGTATTCGGTTGCGTAGTTTTGGGCGCCCATTTCCTGGCCGTAGAAGATCATCGGCACGCCATCCATGGCGGCGTTGATGGCATAGGCGAAGAGGAGGCTGTACTGGTCGTCGCTGGGGAAGACCTCGTCGTGCGAGGTCAGGTTCAGCAGCAGCGGCGACAGTTCAAAGGCATTCTTGCGGTCGTCGAAGGCGCCGAAGATCAGGCCGGTACTCTTGTTGGGGTTGTAGCCCGTGCTTTCGTAGACCCGGTAGCTGAAGTACTGGTCGCGCCACATGAACACGATGTTCTCGTTGAGAATGTCGAAGTGGCGGGCCGAGCGGTAGCCGACGCCGTGGCGGGGGGAGCCGTCCACGACCCGGAAGCCGTCCAGCGATTCGGCCATGAACAGGAAGTCCCACTTGACGCTGCGGGTCCGGTTGATGGTGTACTCCCAGAATTCGTTGGGCAGGCCCTGGGCGAAGTCGCAGCGCAGCCCGGCGATGCCGGTATCCTGCTGGTCGATGGGCTGGCCGGGGGGTAGGCCGGTCTTTTCGAGCCAGTAGAGGGAATAGTTGGCGAAGTAGTCCCACAGTTCCTGGGTCTGGGGCCCGAGGGGTTCGAGGCGGTCGTCTTCGCGCAGGAAGCGCTGGTGCCAGGAGCTGAACCAGGCATTGAGGGGATCGGGATCGGCGGCGGGATACTGGACCAGGGCGTCGTAGCGGCCGAAGAAGAAATCGGCGGCATCGGACCACTTGCCGAAGTCAATGCGGTCCGGCGCTTCGGCGATGTCGTTGTTTTCCATGCTGACGAAGTAGGTCGCCGGCTCGCCGTAGCTGTCCTTCTTGGAATACCAGCCCGGGCGGACCTCGGAAATCAGGCTGTCCGGGTTGAGCGGATTGCCGTGGGAGTTCACGAGACCCATCTGGGTGGCCATGACGCCGATTTCGCAGTCCCAGGCGCTGTGGTTGAAGGTGCCGTCGAGCATGATGCCGATGCCCGCCTGGTTGTACTGATCGACGAACTCGACGAACTCGGTCATCGCCTGGTCGCGGGTGGCGGGGTCGCCGAGGACGCTGTTGACGGCCCAGTAGTTGCGCACGGCGTAGGGCGAGCCCGGATCGTAGGGCTGTCCGGTCAGCGGGTCGGTCTGGCGGCCGATGGTGCCGATGGGATGGATCGGCTGGAGCCAGATCATGTTGACGCCCAGGTCCTGGAGTTGAGTGGGGCTGATGGCGTTGGGCCGTCCGCCTTCGGTGGTGTACATGTTGCGGAAGGTGGAACGCCCGCCGAACTCATGGGTGGTGGATTCCGCCGTGAGGGGGTTCAATTCGTACAGCACCGTGTCGAGGGCCTTCTTGGGCGAGACCACGACGGCGGTGTCCCGGCGCAGGCCCTCGTCGGTGTAATACGTCCACGGCCCGCCGTTGATGCGCCAGCGGGCGTTGATGCGGTAGGCACCGCACTGGTTCACCGGCAGGGTGGCCGACCACTGGCCGCCGCCGATGCTCTGCATGGGCCAGCCGCGGAAGTAGGTGTCCAGCGAGGCCGCCGTCACGTCGTCGGGATTCTCCTCGCCGGGGAGCTTGGCGAAGTCGCGGCGGTTGAGATTGCTGAAGACCTCGATTTCGGTGATCTGGTTGGTGCCGCCGGCGCGTGGCTCGACAATCACGGTCAGCCATTCCTGATCGCCGGCGACTTCATCGAGGAAGAAGCGGCGCAGGCCATAGTTGGCGTTGTTGGTGTCTCCGTTGACCACGGTCCACATCAGCGGGTTGCCGCCGTCGAAATGGCCGTCGCCGTTCTGGTCGCGGATGGAGGCGATGGGCACGCGCAGGAATTCGGTGACTTCGATGTGCTCGTTGACGTCCCACGGGGCCGGCACCTGGTTGTTCAGGGGGCTGCCATCGGGACGGGCGTAGGTGCCGACGGCCATGTAGAGGGCCTCGGGAACGGTGCCGAACTCCTGGACGAGGTCAATGACCCCTTCGAGGTAGTTGAAGGTGCCATCCACCTTGCTGTTGGCGCTTTGGACGTCGCCCACGGTGCCGGACCATTCCGACCAACTGCTTACGCCGTCGCCGGCAAGGAAGATGTGGTCGGGGCCGAGGAAGACGTAACCCGCCTTGGCCCAGGCGGAGGGAACGGCGTCACCGAGCTGGTCGTTGATGTAGATCATGTGGTCGTTGCCGCCGCCGCCGGTGCCCCAGGTGGCGACATAGAGCTTGGTGTCGCGCACGGCCGCCCACAGGCGCATGCCGTTGTAGTGGGCGAGTTCGTAGTGCTCGCTGTCGAGCGCGCCATCCATGGTGAACTCCGGCCCGCCCGCGCCGCAGCCGGAAACCGACACGTTCCAGTCGTTGCCGTTGTTGTTGTCCCAGAGTGTTCCTTCGGCGTTGCGGAACACGAAATTGACCTGATAGGCATCTTCGGGGATGTTCACGATATACTGCCACGTGCCGTTGCCCTGATCGGTCATGGCGAAGTGGCCCTCGAAGGGCTCAAAGCCGTTGAAGCCCAGATGGACATGGATGGGCGAGACGCCTTCGAGCGTGCCTTCGCGCGGGTCGTAGGTAAGGGTGAGGGTCGAGCCCGGGCAGCGGTCGGGGTTGGGGGGATTCCACGAAGCCAGGCCCGGCAGTCCGCCGCCGCCCCCGCCGCCGCCGCCCCAGTCCCAGTCGCCTTCATCGCCGAGCTGTCCGGCGTGATTCTGGTAGATGCCGTAGAAATAGGCATCGCCTTCGTCCCAATAGCCGCGGCGCACCTTGTAGAGGTTCGAGTAGCCGTCGCCGCTCCAATCTTCGTCGCCATCCCACGACCCGCTGTAAGTGGTGTCGTGGTTCATGGGGTTCAGGCGGGTCCAATACTCGCCGTCGTTGGGGATCATGTCTTCGTTGTTGTCCCCGGGCCACTTTTGGCCGTAGCCGGGGGCGGTGCCGGTTTCGAAGAACGGCATTTCGACGGTATCGGGAATGCCGTCGCCGTCGGAGTCGATCAGGTTCTGGCCATAGAGATTGAAGACCGCACGGCGCGAGGCGTGGTACCACTCGCCGTTATGCTCAACCATGGCTTCAAAAACGTGCGCACCGTTCACAAAGCTGCCCCAGAGCCGGCCTTCTTCGCTGCCCAGCATGAAGCGGCCGTCGAACGTGGTGGAGATTTCGCCGGTGCCGCTCAGTCCGACCATTTCGTATTCGTTCCAGAACAGGCGCACCTGGCTGGCGGGCTTGCCGGCATCGGTGACCACCTTGACGGTAAAGAACGGCATGTGGATTTCGCCGCTGGCGGCGTCGGCCGGCCGTACGTGGTGGTCGAACTCGATGGCGATGGCGGGACCGGAGGCGTCCACGGTGAAATTGCGCGTGGCGATGGTTTCGTTGATCTGCTTGCGTGGCTCGTCCCAATCGTATTCGCGGGCGCGGATGGTCAGGGTTTGCGCCCCGGCGGGGAGAGCGGGGAGGGCGAACTGCCAGAATCCGGCGATGACCTTGTCGGCGGGATGGAACGTGCTGCCGTCGGTGCTGTACTCCACCGTGGCGGCCAGCCGGTCAGGATTGGCGATTTCGATCATCGGCGCGCCGCGCACCGTCTGGCCGGCGTCGAGGTTGGCAAATTCGATGTCGGGCCCCTGGCGGTCGAGATAGATCACCTTGGAGAAGGTCTGGTAGAGGGCCGGCAGGCCGGGGTCGCGCTCGTTGAACACGCGCGCGCGGATCACGTGCAGGCCTTCGGGGAAGCGGGTGGTGTCGGCGGTCAGGCGCCAGTGGCCGGGAGCGATTTCCTGCGAGTTCTGGAAGCCGCCGCTGACGATGCCGAAGCCGCCGTCGTAGTAGTAAGTGTCGGTATCGATGTTGGCCGGCAGGTCGCCCTCGCCCCACTTGATCATGACGTTGTCGGCGGTGGGGCCGCCGGTGGCGAAGTGGACGTCGATGTCCACGGTGTCGCCGGTCACGCGCGGGAGGGTGCGGGGCTTGTCGGCGGCGAGGCGCCCGCCGGGGACGATCCAGTCGATTTCGCCGACGGGGGTTCCGCCTTGGGCGAAGCGCAGCGGTTCGCCGGCGGCGGGGCCGTCGACGTTCTTGGGCGCGTAGGCGACGAAGCCCTGGCCGCCCATGCCGGGCACGGTGAGGTCGACCGTGCCATCGTGCTTGACCGAGATGACGCCGGCATTGCCGGTGTAGTCGTGCAGGACCGTCAAGGGCTCAAAGGCGGTCTGGACGGTGCGGGTCAGGTCGCCGCCGGAGTCGTTCAACCCCACGAGCAGCAGGCCTTCGCCGGCCTGGGGCGTGCCGTTGCCGTTGAGATCTTCGTAGCGTTCAAACGCGTAGAAGTCGCCTTCGCTCCAGCGCTCCCACTCGTTGCCGCGCGCGAAATTGTTGTTGATGTACACCAGGTTGGGGATGGCCTGGTGGCCCCAGTCGCCCAGGGCGCCCTCATGGCCGACCAGCATCCAGGTGTTGACCTTGCTTTCGCCGCCGGCGAGGTTGTTGCCCGTGGTGTAGACGATGGGCACGCCCACGCGGGTGAGAATGTAGGCATAGGCCAGTTCCAGCTTCCACGGCGGATTCTCGTCGTGGCTCTGCGCAAACATCACGCCTTCGGCCGGACTGAAGCCGGCGAAGGAACTCAGCGCGGCGAGATTGCCGTTGTTGAACGCCGGCCAGATCATCTGGCTCTTGCGGGGGAAATCGAGGTAGCGCATCTTCACGCCGAAGTTGCGCCAGTAGTCGATTTCGCTCTGGTCGCCGATGAAGAACTCCGAGAAGATCAGCGCGCTGTCGCGCCGGCGCAGGCCGTTCTGATAGAGCTCGTCGACGTTGGTCCAGTTGTCCCAGCCGCGGCGGTGCTTGTAGTTGAACTGGATTTCGTGGTTGAAGCCCCAGCCCGGCGTGCCGAAGAAATCGGCAATGACGTGTTTGGGCGCGTCGAGGCGCACGCCGTCGAAGTCCATGGCGTAGCCCAGCCAGTTGATCCAGCGTCCGAGGAAGTCCACGGGATGTTCGTTGGGGAGGGCGTCGCCGGGACCGTGGAACGGATACAGATCGTACTGACCCGGCTGGCGGACGTATTCATCGGGGGTGGCGTAGTTGGGCGCGCCGGTCGAAAAGCGGTTGTCGCGCTCGGTCACGATGTCGATCAGGCTGACCAGTTCCTCCTGGAAGGTCCGGCCGTAGCCGTTGTTGATCTCGCCGTAGTTGTTCATTCGCGGGGCGCGGCGGAATCCGCCGGGCTCGTTCGAATTCCACCAGCCATGGAAATCGTTGGGCTTCATGCCCGGATAGGTCCAGAAGTGCGGGCCGTTGCCGGCGTGGTTCATGATGATGTCCGGATAAATCTTGATGTCGGTCTGGTGGGCGTTGTCCACCATCCGGCGCAGTTGCCCGCGCGAGCCGTAGCGGGTGGCCCGGTCGCCGCGCTGGGGCACGTCGCCGATGTCGAACCGGTCGAACAGGCTGTAGCCCACGTTGCCGCCGCCCGCGAACTGCCCGCCCGAGACGGGCGACTTGGCGGGGGATGGATGCCAGATGCCGCCGTAGCCGATCTCCGAAATCTCCGGCAGCCGCCGATAGATTTCCTCCCATTCCGTTTCAAAGTACTGGAGGATGACTTCCGCGGATGCAAGCGGCACAAACGCCAGCAGGCACAGAACCATCAGGACAGAAACGAGCGGGGCGGATGTTTTCATGTTCGACTCCGTGAATTCTAGTTTTTTCAAGACACCAGCAGCAGTGCAATACTCTACAACCGGATCTGATGCTACGCAAAAGCCCCGCCGGGGTAAAGCGTTTTTATCCGAACGAGGAGGGGTCCATTTTGAGATTGAGTTTTGGCGTGGAGCCGTCACAATGCCGGGAAATTCTGGAGGAAGAACGATGCGTAACCTGATGTTGATCCTGTTCATGGCGGTCCTGGTATCGAGCCGTCCGGTGGTGCTTGGCGCGGAAGGGGCGGCCTTTGACGCCAAATACAATGCCGTATTGAGCCGCTTGCAAAGCATGGGCCACGGCTACTACTCCGAGCGGGAGTGGTCGGAAGTGGAGGACAGTGTCAATGAGCTGATGGCCGATGCGGCCCGGCAGAAAGACGGCGATGCCATCATGCGTGCGGCGATCATCAAGGCGATGGTCTTGAGCGACATGCGCCGTCTGCACGAAGAAGCGGTACAGGTCCTGCGGAATGCGCGGGCCACGGTGGAGCCGATGCCGGCGGTGGATGCTTCGCGGTTGTTCGTCAAGGAAGCCGAAGTGCAGGCCGCGGCGGGCAATGCCCCCGCCGTCCAGCGGATCATCAACGAATACAAGGCCAGCCGGCACTATGATCCGCGGCCCTATGCGTGGTCGGGCGGCTCGGGCCCGGGCGATCCGCTGGTGTTGACTCGTCCCAGCACGACGGACACGGAGTCGCTTCCGCTGAGCATCATGGAAGCGGCGCTGACGCGCGCCAGTTCCGCGCCGGGCATCGCGTTTCCGGATACGATCCTGACGGACATTCACGGCCGGCAATTTGTGATGTCGAGCCTGCGCGGCAGGATCGTGCTCGTGGACTTTTTTGCTCGCGGCTGGCGCAGTTGGGAAGACGACCGCGCCCAGCAGCAGGATCTCTGGAACCGGTTCAATCCGCACGGATTTGAAATGGTCAGCATCAATCTAGAGTCTCCGTCCGTGGCGGCCCGGCATGCGCAGGGCCTGGAATCGCTGCGACTGCCCGGCTGGGTGGTGGCGTCCGCGCCGGAACTTTCCAAGTCCCTGGGAGTCTTCGGCGACCGCGCAACCTTCCTGCTAGATCGGGAAGGGAATGTCATTGCCCGCAATCTTCGCGGCCAGGACCTGGCGTTCGCCGTGCGCAACGCCCTTGGGCGCTAGGTGGCGAAGAATGTCGGCGGTGGCGGCCGGCGCGCGAGCCGCGCCGGGCGGCCCGGGGTGAACGGTTCGCCCGACTCGCCGCCGCGGCGGCCGGGGGCCGGGCCCGTCGTCCGCCAGGAGTCCCGACCATGAGCGACTTGTCCCCGATCGAAATTCCCGAGAGCCTGGGCCTGGTGGCGGGGCGCGGCACCTACCCGTGGCAACTGGCGCGCTCGGCCCATCTCCAGGGGGTCAAGCGCGTGGTGGCGTTTGCGTTCAAGGGCGAGACCGAGCGCGACATCAAGCGCTACGCTGACGAAGTCGTCTGGCTGCATCTGGGCAGCGTGGACGCGCTGCTGAACGCGGTGAAGGCCGCCGGCGTTCGCCACGTCGTCATGGCCGGCCAGATTCGTCCGACGCGATTGTACAACCTGCGGCTGGATGCCCGGACGCTGGCGATCTTGCGCCAGATCAAGAAGCGCAACGCGCACACCATCTTTGGCGCCGTTGCCGATGAGCTCAAGGGTATCGGCGCGGAGCTGCTGCCCGCCTACTGCTTCATGGAAAACGAAATGCCCGCGGCGGGCGGCCTGTCTTCCCGCGAACCCACCGACCGCGAGTGGTCGGACATCCGGCTGGGCGCCCAGGTCGCCAAGGTGACCAGCGGATTGGATATCGGCCAAACGGTGGTGGTCAAGGAGGGCACGGTTCTGGCCGTGGAGGGCTTTGAGGGCACCGACGAGACCATCCGACGGGCCGGGCGGCTTGGCGGACCCGGCGGGGTGGTGGTCAAGGTGGCCAAGCGCAATCACGACATGCGCTTCGATATTCCGATCATCGGGCTGCGGACGTTCAAGATGCTCAAGAAGGCCCGGATATCCTGCCTGGCGGTGGAAGCGCGGCGGACGATCCTGCTGGCGCGGGAACAACTCATCGCCGAAGCCAACCGCCTGGGAATCGCCTTTGTCGCCTTCGATATGGCCCACGTCCACGGCGCGGACCTTGCGTCGTCATCGTAAATAGGAGCAACGCATGACCGCCGAACCGATCCAAATCCGAACCGGAGTTGTGGGAGTGGGCAGCCTGGGGCAATGGCATGCCCGCATCTATTCCGAGATGCCCGACGTGGACCTCGTCGGCGTCTACGATGCCAGCGTTCGCCGCGCCCGCGAGGTGGCCGCGCGATATGAAACGACGGTGTTCCGGTCGATCGACGAGTTGGCGGAGGCCACCGATGCGCTGAACATCGTGGTGCCGACCGACAAGCACCGCGCCGTGGCCGGCCAGGTGATCGAAAAAGGCCGACACGTGCTGGTGGAGAAGCCGATTGCCGCCAGCACGGAAGAAGCCGAAGACCTGGTCGCCCTGGCCCAGCGCCACCAGGTCATCCTGCAGGTGGGGCATGTGGAGCGGTTCAACCCCGTGCTCTCGGTGGTCAACCCCGCCAAGCAGAAGCCGCTGTATGTGGAGGCGTTGCGGATTGCGCCGTATCCGCCCCGGCGCATGGGCCTCTTGCCGCGCGGCACCGAAGTCAGCGTCATCCTGGATCTGATGATCCACGATTTGGAAATCATTCTGCACCTGGTGCAGTCGCCGGTGGAGGACATCCGCGCCGTGGGCGTTCCGATCTTGAGCAAGAGCGAGGACATTGCCAACGTGCGGCTGCGGTTTGAAAACGGCTGCATCGCCAACGTGACGGCCAGCCGCATCAGCATGGAGCGCCAGCGCAAGATTCGAATGTTTTTGCCCGACGCCTATGTCTCGCTCGACTATCAGGAGCAGACCGGAAAAATCCTGCGCAAAAAACGCCTGGGGATCGAAAAGAAGGACATCCCGATCCACAAGGGCGAGCCGCTGGCGCTGGAGTTGCGTTCGTTTGTGGATTGCGTTCGCAGTCGCAGCGAACCGGTCGTGAGCGGCGAACACGCCGCGGAAGCCTTGAAGCTGGCGGTGGCCATTTGCCAGAGCATTCGCCGGGGACCGACCTGAGCCGGTGATGAGTTCATCCCCCCCCCACCGGATTTTGATCGTGGCCGGCGAGGTCTCCGGCGACCAGCATGCGGCGGGGCTGGTGCGGGACCTGCGGGCGATCCGGGGGGATCTCGAGTTCTATGGCATTGGCGGGGACGCCTTGCGGGGCGAGGGGGTCGATATTTGGGTGGACGCCCGCGAGATGGCCCTGGTGGGCTTGACGGAGGTTGTGGCGCACCTGCCGTTTCTGCGGCGGGTATTCAAGCGACTGGAAACTCAATTGGCCACCGATCCGCCCGAGGTTCTTTTGCTCGTGGATTACCCCGGGTTCAATTTGCGCCTGGCGGAAGCAGCCCATTCGCGCGGGATACCGGTGTTCTATTACATCAGCCCCCAGGTTTGGGCCTGGCATCGATCGCGAATCGGCCGCATGGCCCGCGTGCTGGATCTGCTGATGGTGATCTTTCCATTCGAGGTGGACGTATTCAAGGAAACCGGCCTTGAGACCGTGTTCGTGGGGCATCCGCTGGTCGAATCCATCCAGCGCACCCTGGCGCAACCGCCGATCGATTTGCCCTGGCCGCCGGGGGGGCGCCGGGTGGCTCTGCTGCCGGGCAGTCGCAAGCAGGAAATCCAGTATGTCCTGCCGCCCATGCTGGAGACGGCCCGGGAACTGCGCCGGCGGGATCCATCCGTGGCGTTCCTGATTCCGGCGGCCAGCCCGGAGATCGCCCAGCCGATCCACGACCAGTTGGCGGCGTTGCCCGCGGAAGACCGCACGGCGATCGCCGTCGTGCCCGGCCAGTTGCGCGAGGTGGTCCGGCAGGCCCAGGCGGCCATGGTGTGCTCCGGTACCGCGACGGTCGAAGTCGCCCTGATCCAGTGCCCGATGATTGTCGTGTATCGAACATCGTGGTTGACCTACTGGATCGGCCGCTGGCTGGTGAGCGTGCCCTGGCTGGGCATGGTGAACCTGATTGCCAACCGAACCCTGTGCCCCGAATTCATCCAGCACGCGGCCGAGGCCTCCGCCATGGCGGATGCCATCGAATCCCTGCTCGGCGACACCTCCGCGCGCCAGGACCAACTGGCGGGATTTGAACAGATCGCCGCGGCACTGCAGCGCGGCGATGGGGTTCCCTCCGCCGGAGCGGTGGTGGCCGCCGCCCTCGATCGGTTGCGCAAGGACAACGCGTAGATTGCGTGGTGGAACCGTCGGCCGACATCCGCCGCCGCGAAACGGGCCGGGGATCAGCGCGCCTTCAGGAACAGGGTCGGCGGGGGGAACCGGGAATCCTGAGTGGAGGTGAATCTCCAGCCCTGACGATGGTCGGTTGTTTCGTCGCCGGTGAGGATGATCGTGAGTTCGTCGTGGGGATAGTTGACGATGAACTGAAGAAGCGGGCGGGAGCTGACTTGAATGCGGTCACCGGTTTCCGGGTGGGCGGGCAGATCGATGCGCGTCAGCAGTTCGGCCTCGGTCTTCAGCATTTCGGTGGCACTTTTGGGATCGTTTCCAGGAGCATTGGACCACAGGAGAGGCATGGGCCATTCCTGCGGAGCATTGAGGGCCCAGACCAGCATCTGGTACTTCGGGGCGCGCGGCTTGGTGCGCCCGCGACGCGAGGCGGTCAATTGTAACATCGCCTGCTCCAGGCGCGCACGATCGACATCCTTGAGCGAAAACCGAAGATAGATCTTGGAGGCCTCTTCCAGCGGGGCTTCGGTTCCGGCGAGCAGCAGATGGGTGGCGGCCTCGCGAAATTCCCCGGACTCGTTGTCACCGGTGATGGAGGCATCGGCGACCGCCACCAGGGTCCATTCGTTGACGACGGGGGCGGCCACGGCCGCGGGCGTCGCCCCGGCGGTTGCGGTTTCGACAGCCGTGGTGGGGGTATCCACGCGGACCCAGACCAGTTGCCCGCCGCGCATCACCTGGCGCAGGCGTCCGGCCGCGACATCCGCGGCATGCTGGGCGCGTTTTTGTTCTTCGATCTGGCGGATCTTGAAGGCCTGCACGCCCAGATAGATCAGTCCGCCGATCAGGGCCAGCGCGACGAGGCTGATCATGACGGGGAGGAGGACGCTGCGTTTGGACGATTTCTTGTTTTTGGGCGACTGCTTCTCCAGCAGGGCGGAAAGCGAATCGGTCAGATCCTTGCGGACGGACTCATAGGTGGGATACCGGGCGAACGAGTCCCGCTCCAGCATCCGCAGGAGAATGGTGGCGGTTTTGTCGCTGATGGTTGGTTTGATCTCGCGCGGGTCGGGGGCCGGCTCGGTGAAGCGCAGCAGGACGGTATCGGTGACGGTCTCGCCGTTGAAGGGGGGCTCGCCCGTCAGCACATGATAGAGCGTGCCGCCCAGCGAGTAGATGTCGGAGCTGGCATCGGGGGCCTGGCCCTTGACGACCTCGGGCGCGACATAGTAGGGGGTGCCCCAGATTTCGCCCGGCTTGGGCTTTTCGCCCTTGAAGCGCGCCAGACCGAAATCGGCCACCTTGGCGCTGCCGTTGCGGTCATAGAGGATATTGGCGGGTTTGATGTCGCCGTGGGTCATCCCGGCGGCATAGGCCGCTTGCAGGCCATCGATGACTTCGATGGCCGTCTGCAGCACGAACCGTTCGTCGAGCGCCTTGTTTTTCTCCTGGATGTGGTCGAGCCGGCCGCCATCGACCAGTTCCATGACGATGTAGGGCTGACCGTTATCTTCGCCGTAGCTGTAGATCTGGACGATGTGGGGATTATTGATGGCGGCGAGGGCGCGGGCTTCCTGGAGGAACTGTTCGACGAACGCGCGATCCCGGCCGATGGATTGCTGCATGACCTTGATGGCCACGGACCGGCCCAGGGTTTCATCGTAGGCCTTGTAGACCGCGCCCATGCCCCCCTTGCCGAACAGTTCGAGCAGGATGAAGTTGGCAAAGCGCGCCGGCGTGCGCATGTCCGCCCCGCAGGACGGACACTGGATCAAGCTGAACGGATCGGCCTGGCTGGTATCGATGGGCTGCGAACAGTGACTGCAAGCGATGAGGTCAAACCGCTCGATGATGATGTCGCCTGCCCGCTCGTTGCTCATGTTCGTCTCAATCCTTAAGTATGCCTGCCTCGCGGAGGAGAAGCAACAGTAAAGCCTTGTGGGTATGCAGGCGGTTTTCGGCCTGGTCGAACACCACGGATTGCGGGCCATCGATGACGTCGGCCGTCTGTTCCATGCCGCGCGCCGCCGGCAGGCAATTCATGAACAAGGCCTCCGGCCGGGCGAGTTTCATGCGGTCGGCCGTGACTTGGAAGGGTTCGAAGCGGGCGATGCGCGCGGCGGCCTGGTCCTTGGGGATGTGGTAGCTCATCCACGAGTCGGTATAGACGACATCGGCATCGTGGATGGCGGCGGGGGCGTCGTGGACCACGTCGATGGCAACACCCGTGGCGGCGGCATCGGCCCGCGCGGCGGCCAGGGCCGCGGGGGCGGGTTCGTAATCCGCTCCCGCCGGGCATCCGATCGACAGGTGCATGCCCATCTTGGGGCAGGCGAACAACAGCGAGTGGGTGACGTTGTTGAAGCTGTCGCCCAGATAGGCCAGTTTGAGGCCGGCCAAGGTCCCCTTGTGCTCCTCGATGGTCTGGAGATCGGCCAGGATCTGGCCGGGATGGGAAAAATTGGTCAGGGCATTGATGACGGGAACGGTGGCATGGTGAGCCATTTCGAGGAGGTCCTCGTGCTTGAACAGCCGGGCCATGATGATGTCCACGTAGCGGCACATGGTCCGCATGGTGTCGGCAATGGTCTCCTTGCCGGCGCCAAGGGGCGAGGTGGAGGTATCATAGTAGATGGCGTGTCCGCCCATCTGGTTCATGCCGGCCTCGAAGGACAGGCGCGTGCGCAACGAAGGCTTTTCGAAAATCATGCAGAGGGTTTTGCGACGCAAGGTGTCGGCATAGGGATCGGGGCGGGCCTTGACGTCGCGCGCCGTTGCGATGCATTCCGCGATCTGTTCGCGGGTCCAATTCTGTAACGTCAGCAGATGTCTCATGAGATCCTCGTGGTTGCAATCGGGCCGAACCATAGCAAAAGGCCGGGGCGGGGGGGAAAGGATAATCTCGGCGGGCGGTTCAATTCGTATGATTCCCACCTCATGCGGAAATGATACGAATGGGGAAACAAGGATTTTCGGACAGACCGCTGACCTCTGGCTTCTGCCCCCTGGTCTCTGTTTCCTGCCCTCTGACCTCTCCTGCCCATCCGTGGGCCGCCGAAGGCATCCGTGGGACATCTGGATCCTGTTGAACCGTTCTCGGTGCGCCGTAGTGATTCCCCTTGTGCGGCGGGGGGCGTCATCCTAGTCTGGTGGCGACGTGAAGCGGCGACGGGAATGTAGGAACGTTGATCATCGGCATTGATTTGGATGAAGAGGGTGTTGAATCGAATCTTGGCCGGTTGCGCCAAGGCCCTGTTGTCGGGGTTCCTATTTCTATTGGCCGCGGAAGGGGCGACCCGGATCTATGTGGAGCGTTATCGGAACCGGTCCATCACCTACGACCGTCGATTGGGCTGGAAAAGCCGGGGCGACCATCGCTACCGCGGGCGCCAGCGAGATGCGGCGGGGCGCGAGTACGACGTGCACATCCAGACCGACGCCAACGGATTCCGGCAGTTTGGCGACCGGTCGGCGCAGAAACCACGGGTGTTCGTGATCGGGGATTCCTTTACCCATGCGGTCGAAGTGTCCAACGAACACACCTACTACCACGTCCTGGCGGAGCGCCTGGATGCCGAAATCTTCGCCTACGGGGCCTTGGGATACGGGACCCTGCAGGAATTCATGATTCTGGATGAATGGCTGGAGCGGATCCGACCGGACCTGATCGTGATCCAGTTCTGTGCCAATGATTTCATCAACAACTCGTTTGCGCTGGAACGGGCGAGCGTGGTGAACAACAACCGCATGCGCCGGCCGTATCTGGAGTCGGATGGAACGATCCGGTACGCCATGCCGGCCCGTTGGTCCGGCCTGCGCCATTTCGCCAATCGGCATTCGCGGTTGTTGTATTTCCTGATCTCCCGCCTGGATCTGCGGCGGGCCGCCCGGCGGAGCTCCCAGGGGGTGGAACACCGGATCATGAAGGAGGGGGTGGATCACGACGGATTTCGGCGCGCGGCGGACGCGACGGAGCGGATCTTTGCGATGATCGCGGAGCGGGCCGGCCCGGCAACGGTGCTGGCGTTCCATGAATCCCGCGCCGAACCCTATGACCGCGAGTTCCGCCGGATTCTCGCGCGGACGGGGATTGCCGAACTGCCGGGGATACCGGAGGCCTTGCGCCGGGCAGAAGCCGAGGGCCGGGTTGTTCGGGCCTGGGACGGCTCGCATTGGAATCCCGACGGGCATCGGGTGGTGGGCGAGCTGCTGGCGGGGCAACTGGAGCCCTACCTGGTCGACGCCCGATAATCCCCGCCGGACGATTTGCTCTTTGGGGATGGGTTCGCTAGGATGCGCGGCCATGAACGTGGTGCTGTTGCTGCAGGATACCCGCACGCTCTACGGAGCCGAGGTGGCCACGGTGCGCCTGGCCGAGGGCCTGGATGCCGCCGGGGTGGCGGTACGGGTCTTGCTGATGCGCGAAACGCGGCTGGGAGACGGGCCCAGCCCGCTGGTGGAGGCTTTCCGCCGGCATGTGCCCGTGACCGAATTGCCGGTGACGGGGCGGTTCTCGCGGCGCGCGGTCGCGGAGATCCGCGAGTTCATGGCCCGGGAGCAGGCGGATGTGCTGCATTCGACGGGCTACAAGGCGGATTGGCACGCGGGCATGGCGTCTGGCTGGGGGCGGCGGTTCCCGAACGTGAGCACGGTGCATGGTTGGCTCTTCCGGTGGAATCTGAAGGAACGCCTCTTCCAGGCGCTGAATCTCTGCGCCCTCCGGCGGTTTTCCCGCGTGATTGTTTTGTGCCAATTCTATGAGCGCTATCTGCGGCGGCACGGGCTGCATCCGCTGCAACTGGCGCGAATTCCCTTTGGAATCCGCGCGGACGACCTCGTGGGCCGCGCCGAGGCCGAGTCGTTGTGGGATCAGTCCGGCGAAGTCTTCACCTTTGGCATGCTGGGGCGACTCAGCCAGGAAAAAAACCATGTCCTGCTGCTGAGGGCCGCGGCCCGCCTCGCCCGGCGGATCGATCAATCGCCGCGGTCGTGGCGGATCCTGATCGCCGGCGAAGGCCCTCTGCGAAGCGCGCTCGAATGCCATTGCCGGCGGCTGGGGCTTTCGGATCGGGTGACGTTTGCGGGCTGGAAGGAGCCGCGGGATTTCTTCCGCCGGGTCCATGTGCTGGTGCAATGCTCGCGGGTGGAAAACCAACCCATGAGCGTGAAGGAAGCGATGGCGTGGATGCGGCCGGTCATTGCCACCCGCGCGGGCGGCCTGCCGGAATTGGTGCGCGAAGGCCGGACCGGTTGGTTGATCCGGAACGGCTCCGTGCGTGATTTGAGCAACGCCCTGCACGAGTGCCTGGTTCGCCCGGAAGTGGCCCGCGAGACCGGCCGCCGGGGGCGTGAGGTTCTCGAGCGCGATTATCCCTATGCGCCGATGATCGAGGATCACCTGGGCGTCTACGAAACGGCCATGCGATCACCCCCCCGATCCTAGTTGGGGGTTGACAAGTCCGGGCGAAGGGGATATTTCCTCCACCCCGTTATGGCTTGTGAGGTCAACATCCGGCTTGGAGAACGGTCCTACCCGATCTGGATCGGGGGAGGGGTCCGGGGGCGTCTTGCCGAGATCCTGCAGGGGCGGTCGGGGCTGGTCCTGACCGATTCCAACGTCGAAGCCGCCCAGGGGGACCACTTGGCCCAGGTGCTCGGGACCGCCTGGCCGCGCATCGTCGTGCCGGCCGGCGAGTCATCCAAATCGGCGACCGTTTGGGCGGATCTTCTGGAGCGCATGGCGGCGGCCCGACTGGATCGCCAGGCCATCGTGGTGGCCCTGGGCGGGGGCGTGGTGGGCGACCTGGCCGGCTTTGCCGCCGGCACCTACATGCGGGGAATCCGATTTGTCCAGGTGCCGACCAGCCTGCTGGCCATGGTGGACAGTTCCGTCGGCGGCAAAACGGGCATCAACCTGAAGGCCGGCAAGAACCTGGCCGGCGTGTTTCACCAGCCAATGGCCGTGCTGGCGGATATCGACCTGCTGGCCACTTTGCCGGCACGGGAATTTTCCGCCGGCATGGCCGAAGTGATCAAGTACGGCGTGGCGCTGGATGCGGATTTCTTCGAGTGGCTGGAGGGACACGCTTCCGCCATTCGCGCGCACGAGCCGGCGGTGCTGGAGCACATGGTGGGGCGCTGTTGCCAGATCAAGGCCGACGTGGTGGCCCGCGACGAGCGCGAGGGAGGATTGCGGGCCGTGCTGAATTTCGGGCACACCCTGGGCCATGCGATTGAAAAGACCAGCGGCTATGCCGAGGTGCTCCACGGCGAGGGCGTGGCCATGGGCATGGTGTACGCCTTGGAATTATCCATGGCGCGCTGTGGGTTTCCGGTGCGAGATGCCCGCCGCGTGATCCGCCTGCTGGCGGAAATGGGATTGCCCGTGACGGCCCCATCGGGGCTGGCCTGGGCGGATCTGCGGGCGGCGATGGGGATCGACAAGAAATCGGCCGGCGGGCAGGTGCGGTTTGTGCTGTCCGGCGGATTGGGCCAATCGGATTTGCCGGTGGTGGTTCCGGAGACGGAATCGACCGCCGCATGGGAAAGGTGGTGCGCACATGTCATCCGTGAATGAATGGATCGTCCGGGAATATCTCGAAGCGCTGGGTTTCCTGGTGCGGCAGCCGCGCAAGTATCAGGTCGTGGCCCGATCCAAGGGGCTGCACGAAGAGGTGGATCTGTTGGCTTTGAATCCCACGGCGGCGCCAACGGCCACGCGGCCCGACACCCTGCGCTGGGGTGCGCGCGAGCTGGCGCAGGTTCGCGGCGCCATCGTGGCGGTCCGCGGCTGGCACTCGGACCGGTTTACCGCGGCGATGCTGGCGAGTTCCCCGGAAGTCTACCGGTTTGTCGAGTCCGAGTCGGTCCGCTCGGCGGCCGCCGAGCTGGGGATCGAATCCCCGGCCCGGATCCTGTGCATCGGGGATCTGCCGGCCAGTGCGGACCAGCGCAAGGAAGCCCTGGAGTTCCTGCGTTCGCGCGGCATCGACGGCGTCATTCTGTTCCGCCCGATGCTGCTGGAGCTGGCCGACCGGGTCGATGTCAAGAAAACCTATGAAAAGTCCGATTTGCTGCAAATCCTTCGCATTCTCAAGAATTACGACCTGCTGCGCAGCGGTCAGATGGATTTGTTCCGGCCCAGCCGCCGCCGGCGTGCGGCCGCGCCCAAGCCGGCGCCAACCGATGACCTGCCCTTGATGGAAGGTCCCGTCGAGGCGATCGAACCCACGGTTGAAGATGCCGGCGGCGATGATGCCGGTGCGGACGAGAATCCGGAATCGACCTGAAGAACCGTCATGACTTCGCGCGACGCCTACATCGTACTCAACCAGATCGGGACCATCGGTCCGGTTCGGGTACGGGCGCTGTGCGACGCGCTGGGCTCTCCGGAGGCGGTGATATCCGCGTCCACCGACGACTTGGCGTCCGTCCGCGGCGTCGGGCGGAAGGTGGCGGAAACCATCGTGGCGCAGCGGGAGGGTTTGGAGGCGGGCCGGGAGGAAGAGGCGGCCGCCCGGCTGGGCGCCCGGCTGGTCACCCCCGTGGACGACGACTACCCGGAGCCCCTCCGGGCCATCTATGATCCGCCGCTCTGCCTCTACGTGCGGGGCACCCTCGACAAACAGGATGCCCAGGCGCTGGCGGTGGTTGGCACCCGGCGGGTATCGAACTACGGGGCCGCGCAGACGGATCGCCTGGCCTATCTGGCCGCCAAGGCGGGGTTCACCATTGTCAGTGGCCTGGCGCGGGGCGTGGATACCCTGGCGCACCGGGCCGCCCTCAAGGCCGGCGGGCGGACCTTTGCCGTGCTGGGCGGGGCCATCGATTGCCTCTACCCGCCGGAGAACGAGCGGCTGGCGGAAGAGATCGCGGACAACGGCGCGCTGATCAGCGAGTTCCCGCTGGGGCGCGAACCGGACCGGACGACCTTTCCGTATCGCAACCGGATCGTCAGCGGCTTGTCCAAGGGGGTCCTGGTGGTGGAGGCTGGCGTGCAAAGCGGCGCCATGAATACGGCCGATCATGCGCTGGAGCAGGGTCGCAGTGTGTTGGCCGTGCCGGGCCGCGTGGATATGGAGGGCGCCCATGGACCCCACCGGCTCATCCAGAACGGCGCCCGCCTGGTCGAGGACCTCCCCGATATCCTCAAGGAGTTTGAATTCCTGTTCCCCCCGGACGAACAGGCCCGGCTCGTCCGCCGCCAGGATGCCCGCCAGCGGCTAACCCTCACGCCGGCGGAGGAATCCATCGTTCGGGCGCTCTGGGAGGAGCCGGAATTGGATTTCGACGTCTTGATCCGGCGGACGGAACTGTCATCCGCCCAACTGATGACGTTGACGATGCAAATGGAAATGAAGCGCCTGATTCGCCGGCTGCCCGGCCGGCGGCTGGCGCTGATGGACGAAATTCGCCAATGGGATGTTCCCGAGGCGCCCCCCTCTTCATAACGAAAGGAACATACAAATGCCCAAGAACCTCGTGATTGTTGAATCGCCCGCCAAGGCCAAGACCATCCATAAACTGCTGGGGCCGGGCTATGTGGTCAAAGCCTCCATGGGCCATGTCCGCGACCTGCCCGAACGGACGCTCGGCGTGGACGTCGAGCATGGATTCGTACCGCAGTATGTGCCGATCAAGGGCCGCACGAAGATCCTGTCGGAGCTAAAAGCGGCCGCCACCAAGGCCGAGAAGGTGTTTCTGGCGCCCGACCCCGACCGCGAAGGCGAGGCCATTGCCTGGCATCTCCGCGAGGCCCTGCAAGGGAAGGACCCCGCCGATAAATTCTGCCGGGTGACCTACAACGAAATCACCGCTCCGGCGATTCGAAAGGCCTTTTCCCAGCCCCGCGAAATCAATCTGCGACGGGTCGACAGCCAACAGGCCCGCCGGATTCTGGATCGCGTGGTGGGGTACAAGGTCAGCCCCATGCTCTGGCGGCGGATTCCGGGCGCCTCGAGCGCCGGCCGCGTGCAGTCCGTCGCCTTGCGTCTGGTGTGCGAGCGCGAGAAGATCATTCGCGACTTCCAGCCGGTTCCGTATTGGGTCCTGGGGGTTCGCGCCGCCAAGCGCCAGGAGCCGACGGGCCCGTTCACGGCGGTCCTGGCCCGGCTGAACGGCGAGAAAGCCGACGTGAAGGATGAAGCCTTGGCGCGGCGGCTGGTGGAAGAACTCCAGCGCCGCGAGTTGCGGGTGGCCGATGTGATTCTCAAGGAGGTCCGCAAGAACGCCCCGCCGCCCTTCATCACCAGCAGCCTGCAACAGGCGGCCAGCGGGGCGCTCGGGCTGTCCCCCGCGCGAACCATGCGCCTGGCGCAGCGCCTCTACGAGGGCGTGGCCATCGAGGGATCGGCGTCGGGCCTGATCACCTACATGCGAACCGACTCCTTCAATGTGGCGCGCGAGGCCATCGAGCAGGCCCGTGATTTCATTCGTGCGACCCACGGGGAAGAGTTCCTGCCGGAAAAACCCAATGTGTTTCGCAGCCGCTCCTCCGCCCAGGAGGCCCATGAAGCCATCCGGCCCACCGACCCTGCGCGCACTCCGGAGAGCCTCAAGGATCTCCTCGATCGCGACCATTGGCGGCTCTACGACTTGATCTGGCGGCGGTTCATGGCCAGCCAGATGGCGCCGGCGCGCATCGCCCAACGCACCGCCGAAATCGAGGCCGTGGGCGGCGCGGATGCCGGACCGGATTCGTTCCTCTTCCGTGCCACGGCCTCGGAGATCCTGTTCCCGGGGTTCATGCGCGTGTCGGGCCTGGAAGAGCGAAAAAAGGCGGAAGCCGAAAACGCGGAGGCCGGCGAAGTCGAAAACCTGCCCCCGCTGGAGAAGGGGGAGGGACTCGCGGTGGTGGAGTGGCTCAACGACCGCAAGGAAACCCAGCCCCCGCCCCGCTTTACCGAAGCCGCCCTGGTCAAGGTCCTGGAAGAAAACGGCGTGGGCCGCCCGAGCACCTATGCGCAGATCATCTCCACCCTGCTGGACCGGAAATATGTCGTCCGCGAAAAACGCGTGCTGGTCCCCAGCGAGCTGGGCACGAAAGTCTGGGACTTTCTGGCGAGCAATCTCGATGCGCTGTTTGACGTGGCCTTCACCGCCAGCATGGAAGAACAGCTCGATGAGGTGGAGGAGGGGCGCCAGGCGTGGACCGACATGCTCGGCGGGTTCTATGAAAAATTCCAGGGCTGGCTGGGTTCGGCACGCGGCCCGGCCGGGGACGAAGCCGCGGTGCGCCAGATGCTGGACGCGCTGGCGAACGTCACCGATTGGCAGCCACCGGTCAAGCGCGGGGCCAAGACCGTCTACAGCGACGAAAAATTCGTCGACTCGGTGCGCCGGCAGATGGAGGAGAAAAAGCGTCCCATCAGCGGCCGCCAGCAGGATGCGCTGGGCAAGCTGGTGTTCCGCTATCGCCAGCAAATTCCCGGCAGTGCGGAGTTGATCGACGCCCTGAAGCTGGAACCGACCCCGGAAGAAATCGAACGGTCCCAGCCTCCCCGGCAAGAAACCCCCGCCAAACTGGCGGTGTTGGAATCCGTCGAGTTCGATCCGCCGCGCCGGTTCGGCAAGAAAGTCTATGACGACAAGGATTTTTGCCAGTCGCTGCGCCATCAAATCGAAGCGGGTCGCCGGCTGTCGCCCGCCCAGGTGACCTATCTCGACAAGATCCTGCGCAAGTATGCCCGGCAGATTCCCGACTTCGAGGCGCGCGCGGAAGAATGGGGCCTGGCCCCGGAGCCGCCGCCGCCCTCGGAAGAAACCATCGCCCCCCTGCTGGCCATCTTCGATTCGGTCAAGGAGTGGCGGCCCGCCACCACGCGCAAGGGCCGCACCTGGGACGACCGCGAATTCCTGGAGTCGATCAAGAGTCAGCACGAGCAGCGGCGGACCCTGTCGCCCAAGCAACTGGCCGCGCTGAAGCGGTTGGCGGGAGCCTATGCCGATCAAATCCCCCATTATGCCGAGGCGATGCAAGTTCATGGCCTGCCCGCCCCCCGCCAGCCCAAGAACAGCCCAGTGGGAACGACCGCGGACGACTAGGCACGCGGCAAGCCCGTTCCGGCCACCATGCCTGCCCGCTCCGATCCTCCGACTGCCGACCGGTCGCCGTCCTCCCGCTCTGCGGCCAAGCGAGTGAAGGAACAGGCGCCGGTCGCCGGCGCGATCGCCAACGATCCGGCCGTGGCGCAATTTCTCCGGCATCTGCGCGCCGAGCGCAACGCGTCGGATCACACGCTGGCGGCCTACGTGGCCGATATCCGCCAGTTCTGCGCGCTGACGTGGGGCGAGGGGACCCCGCCGCCCTTTCCCTGGAAGTCGCCCGACCGCTATGCCGCGCGGCGGTTTCTAGCCGGCTTCCAGAAGGCCGGACGCGCGCCCGCCACCGCCAGCCGCAAGATGTCCAGCCTGCGGTCCTTGTATCGTTTCATGGTTCGCGAGGGCCTGGTGCGCAACAACCCGTTTTCCGGCCTGCGGCAACCCAAACCGCGCCGCCGCCTGCCCCATGTGCTCAGCGCCGAAGAAATGCTGCGCCTGCTGGAAGCGCCGGCCCGCCTGGGGAACACGTCGAGCCGCTCGGGACCGCGCGCCGATGCCTTCGCCCGGTACGCCAGGCTGCGCGACACCGCGATTCTGGAGTTGCTCTATAGCACCGGGATGCGCATCGCCGAACTGTGCGGCCTGACCGAGGCGCGAATCGACCTGATCTCCGGTACCGTTCTTGTCCGGGGCAAGGGGCGCAAGGAACGCCTTTGCCCCGTGGGGCGCCCGGCCATCCGGGCCCTCCAGACGGCCCTGGATGAACGCGACGCCTGGGCGGGCAGTTTCTCGAATCAACAGTCCCGGCCCGTATTCCTGAATCAGCGCGGGGGCGCGCTCACCCCGCGCTCCGTTGAACGGTCGCTGAAAAAATACCTGCGCGCCGCCGATTTGGATCCGGCGATGACCCCGCATGCGCTGCGCCACAGCTTCGCAACGCACCTGTTGGATGCCGGGGCCGATCTGCGCAGCGTTCAGGAACTGCTGGGCCACGCGAGCCTGTCGACGACCCAGATCTATACCCACGTCAGCGTCGAGCGCCTGCAGCAGGAGTACACCAAGGCCCATCCGCGGGCGTGAGGCCGGGCGCACGACCAAATTCGGGACAGTCGATGAAAACGGAAAGATTCCGCTTGCATAGTATATGTATATACATATATTTACGGGCATGAATACAACCCCACCGACCCCCGCCGAGATTCTCCGCCAGATCGCCCACATCGACCGCATGGAGCCGGGCAAGCTCTGCATCATGCGGGAGGGAAAGTCCGGGGCATACTTCAACCACCAATACCGCGAGAACGGCCGGGCGCGAAGCGTCTACGTGTCTCGCGACCAAGTCGAGGCTGTCCGGGAGAACACGGAGAACTATGGCAAGTTCCAGTCGCTGGTGGAGCAATATGCCGAACAAATCGTCGCCGAAACGAGAGCCGAACGACTGGGCGCCAAAAATATACGCCCGCCGACCTCCTCGCCGCGCAAGATGGGGAACTCCAGGGGCGGATCGATCTGTTCCTGTCTTCTGCGAAAATCCCAGTGAACAGGCGATCCTATTCCAGCTCGATGCGGAACCACCACGGGCCCGGACCGATAGCGGTGGTGTCGGTGTAGACATTCATCGGCGCGCTGTTCGAAAGTGGCCCGGCGACCCGCGACCAGGTTCCGCTGGTCAACGCCGCCGTGCGGCCAATCCAATAGTGCTTGCCGGTCACGCTCTGCCAATTCAGCACAAAACCGTTTTCCGCCTGCCGGGCGGCCATCAGCGCCAACACGGAGGTGGGATCGAGCGGATCGGTGCCGGCGGCCCTCTCGTCCAGATTGCTGGATCCATCCCGGTCCGTGTCGGGATCGGTGGGGTCGGTTTGGTTGAGGTAGTGGTCGAGATTGGACCGGGTGTCTTGGTTGAAGTCGCCGGCGGCGGTTTGCGTGAGCCCGTTGAAAAAGACCCATTCCCACGCATCGGCCATGCCGTCGCCATCGGCATCGGTTTCGGCCTGCGAGGCGGACACGGCGAGGTTGGTCGTGTTGCCGGCCAGATCCAACTGATAATCGATGCGCCGCGTTCCGTCGTAGCGAACGGCCGTCAACCGGCCCAGGGGGTCGTACGTGAATTGCTGGGCCACGGCCGGGATGGCCAGCAGGATCCCCAACAGCAAGGCTCTCGCATCAATCTTCATCGAGGCTGAACTCCGGGAAGCTGGGTTCGGGAATGCTGAAGCTGGGCGGTGGGGATGAGTCTCCGCCGGTTTTTGGCGGCCGCGGATCGAAACTATCCGGCAGGCTGTCGAACTGGCGCTGCAACTCCGTGGCTTCTGCCGGGGTGATGGTGCAGGGGCCGTCGGCCTCCCGGGCTTTGCGGCGCTCGATGATGTCACTCAGCCTCCCCCATAGACCGGCATCCGCATCGGCTCTCTTCATTCTGTTGAGATCAACGCTTCCCATGGCATCGGCCAGGGAATTTTCAAGAAGGTCATTGGCATAATCATAAGACCGAGTGCCTTCTGAAAGTTGATCCACCAAATCGAGTGATGGAGAACGCAGCCCGCTGGGATCAACCTGGTCCACCGGATTGCCCCCGGCATACCCGTACCAATGGCTGCCGCCCAACAATCCCGCCGGATCGGGCTGCAGGAACCGGCGCAGCGGCGCGAAGTAGGTGCGGTTGCGCATGAAGTACAGGCCGCCTCCGTCGTCCATGACGCCGTAGGCACCGGAGAAGGTGAAGGGATTTTCCACGCGGGCATAGCTCCCGCCGGAGGTGCCATCGGGGAGGTAGCGGTAATGCGCGGCGATGGCGCCGGTTTTGTCGGTCAGGAACAACGTGTTGCCGTTGGCATCGAAATGGAAGAACCAGGTTTCGTCGCCGGCGGCCATGGCAACGAGCCGCCCCTGCGCGTAGACGTAATGCCGTACGATTTGGTTGTTGGCGTCGGTTTCATAGAGCAGGCGCCCGTTGCGCGTGTAGTGGTAGCGTCGCGTTCCGCCGGCCATGGTCCGCCGGACCCGGTGGCCGAGGCCGTCGTAGGCGTAGGTGCGCGCGACCCCGTCGAGGGTGATCGCCTGCGGCTGGCCTTGCGGATCGTAGGATGCCGCAAACTGGACGAATCCGGTGGCCGCCACCAGATTCCAGCGGGCGTCGTAGGTCAGGTTATTGCTGTTGTAGGCCGCAAGTTGCAGGTAGGAATTGTAGGCGGCAGAGGCCGAGATCGGACTCAACACCGGCTGGATGGGTAAGAGGCCGCCCTGCTTGACGACGTTGGTGGTGCGCCCCAAGGCATCGCGCTCCAGCCGCAGACTCAACAACAATCCCTGGGGACCGCTGTGTTCGAGGGTCAGCGCCCGTCCGGCGGCGTCGTAGGTGGTGCGGCTCTCGGTGCCGTTGGACCGGGTTTCGCGGATCACGCGGCCCGCCGGATCATAGGCAAAGTCGAGGGTGTGCCCGTTCCACGCCAGGCGCGTGATTCGGTCGCGGGAATCGCGGGTATACGTGGCCGTCATCCCGCCGGGCTGGATGATCTCGGCAACGTTTCCGTTCGCGTCGGACCGGATGGCGGTTCGGCGGCCATCGCGGTGGAGGACGTTGGTGACGAGATTCCGCCGGTCATGGAGGAATTGCACCGTTCCCTCGGCGCAGGTGGTCATCTGGAGATTGCCCGCCGCATCGTAGGTGTTCGAAGATTGCACGGCATTGGTATAGGCGATGGTCAGCAGCCGATCGTCGGCATCATAGGTGAAGCGTACCTTGGGCGTGCGGTTGGTCAGCCGTCCGCGGAGGTCGCGCTCAATCGTGGTGGGGGGTGCATCGCTGTCCCAGATGCGATTGTTGGCATCGTAATAAAAGGTCGCCTTGGCGATGCCTGCCGGAGCGGGGGATAAAGCGGAAAACGCCTGGCCCGACAGGTGAATGACTCGCGGATTACCCAACTTGTCGCGATAAATCCCGGTGACATCGCCCAGCTCGTTGGAGATGGTCTCCAGATGGCCTTGGGCGTCATAGCCGAACGTGCGAACGTGCCCTAGCGCGTTGCTCTGTGCGATCAAGCGGTCGTTCACGTCGTAGGCGAACCGGGTGGTGTGGCCCATCGGGTCGGTGCTGGACAGGACGCGCTGCACGCTGTCGCGCTGCACCGTTGTACGCGCCCCGGCCTCATCTACGGTGCCGGTCTGGGTGCAACAGTCAAATTCGTACTGTCGCGCAGTGCCATCGGGATGGGTGACCCGGGTCAGGCGCCGGTTGGCATCGTATTCGAAACGGGTGACGAACCCGCGGGCATTGGTCACGGCGACCAGATCCATGCCGGTGTCGTCGTAGCCAAAGCGCGTGGTGTAGCCTTCGCCGTCGGTGATCGATTGCACGTTGCCGAATGCATCGTACGTGTAGGCGGTGGTGTGCCCGGCTGGATTCCGGCGCGAAATCAATTGCCCGGCCGCATCGTAGGCCATCGTCACCGTCCGCCCTGAAGGCCATACCTGCTGGGTGACGCTCCCGGCGGCATCGCGGAAATAACGCGTCGCGTGCCCCAGTTCGTTGGTAAACACGATCACCCGGTCCTGGGCGTCGTAGGTGAAGCGTTGGGTGCCCCCGCCATAGTCTGCATGCTCGATCAGGTTGTTGCGATCGTCGTAGGTCATCCGGTTGGTGCGATTCAGCGGGTTTATTTCAGAGTTCAGCATGCCGTTGGTGTAGCCGAGGCGGTAGAAGCCTCCATTGCGCTGCTGATGACTGGTCGGAAAACCGCCGATGCTGGAGGTGCGGGAGAACCTTCCGTCAGGATCCTGCTGCGCCAAATACCGGTCGTTGATATCGGCGATACCGGCGACCACGGAGTAGTGGGTTGTGCGGTTTTGCGGATCGATCACGTACTGAATACTCTTCCAGTAAAAGCTGTCCCACGTAAACCTCCACGTGCGCCCCTCGGTCGACATGTTGGTGACAAAGCCCTCGGGATCGTAAGCAAACAGGGTCGTGTTGCCGGCGAGGTCGCGGCTGCTGGTCAACTGCCGATTGGCATCATACGTAAACGTGGCCTCGCCGCGCCCCGGGATCGCCATGGTGGTGCAGAGACCCTGCGCGTCGTAGGTGAACCGCGTGGACCGGCCGACGGCATCCACGAGGTTGGTCAACTTCCCCTGGGCATTCCGTTGCAGCAGGATCGCCTGCCCGTAGTTGTCGGCGACCGAGATCAGCGGCGCGTTGGTGCGGAATAGATTCGTCGCGGAATAGAGCCAGGTCAAACCGCTGGATTTTTCGTAGCGCCGGTATTCGTGCCGGCCGTTCACGTTGTTGGACTGGTAGGTCAAGCGGTCCGAGCTGCCGGGGGCGGGCGAAAATAGGCCATCCCATGTGGTAGGATAACCATCAAGCATGATACTGGCCATGCCGGATCCGTTGGTGACGTTCACGATGGTGTAGCCGCCGGAAACGGTCGCCAAATTGGTGCCGATCACGGTCATGGCCAGCGGAAAAATCAGCACTTGGCCATCGCCCAGCGTGATCGCGGTACTGGCCGGCGAATCTTGCAAGCTCCCCTCGTAGGCAAAACGCCAGCCCCGGCCAAACATTCCGACCCAGTCCGGATCCGCATTCCAGGTTCGGGTCAAGTTCACCGGAGGCCCCAGGCCGCTATACGAAAAATCCGTGTCTTGAATCACCAGATTCAGGGTGGTGGGATTCACCTGAAAGACCGGCAGGCCCATCGGTTGGCATCCGCCGCATCCGCCCGGCTTCTTAAAACGGAACCCGCTAAACTTCGGCAGGCCTTGCAGCCATTTGTAGAAGCCGATCTGGAAGGCTTCTTCCGGAACCACGTCGATGACCAAGTCGCGAAACTCCCCAATGTTCAACGTCTTCGCGTCCCATGCGACAAAACGGATCTTAATGCCCGGCCACTGTTGGTTGGGAGCGAAGGGATCGCGGTGGGACTGGTGCATTGTCGGCGGGGAATTGGTGGTCTCCAAGAGATTGAGTTTGAGTTCGGAGCGCCAAACGGTAGGACCATACGGAATGTCAATATAGAGATTCCGTCTCCACATCCAGTAGTCGGGCAGGGTAAGGAACGGTTCGACCGTAGCGGTCACGCTCGCCTCAACGCTTTCCATCGAGCGCAGAGGAGCCGAAAAGATGACCCGGTGGTACATATAGGAATTGGTCACCACCTGGACCAGTTTAATCTGACTATCCGGAATGCCGGTCACCTGCCATTCCACGCGCAGGCTCGCCCCGGTCGTGACGATGGCGCCGTGGGCGGTACGGGTGCCCCCGACCCACAGCAACGCCAGCAAAGCCAACCAACGGAAGACCGCCCCGGGAAGGCTCGGTTTCATCGGGGCCATGCAACCTCTTGTCGTCATGCAGGAGAACCTCTTTTCAGCTCGTGGGCGATTGTGAACCGCGCTCCGCGCGACGGCAAGCGCAAACGCCAAGGTCGAATGCCACCCGAATCCTTAGCGAAGGGCGAAACTACCCGCATCGACTCCCGCCCTGAAGGCAGACGTCCCTTTGCGGCGCCGTCGAGTCGGCGCAGAAGTGCGAGAACCCCTCGTTTGGAGGGTCGGTCAA
>Ga0334882_1000306_pt1 | contig 82852 bp, 72 predicted proteins | sample GraSluR1_MG_5_FD_207226 | JGI IMG/M metagenome (GOLD analysis project Ga0334882, IMG submission 207226) | Sludge microbial communities from methane-producing bioreactor in Wageningen University, Netherlands - Granular Sludge_15_04-R1 | ecosystem: Engineered > Bioreactor > Anaerobic >... | reverse complement strand
GTCCGATAATGAAATTAATATCTTAATTGGTATCTGGAAAAATCTGCCTCCTTGGAAAGTTTAGTAGTGGTACTAAAACTTCGGGCAGATTTTTTTATGTCTTCACAATTTTTTAATTGAAGATCCTCTATTTTTTTAATTTTTTTGAGAATTATACTGAAAGGGATGCGGGTATTATTTAATACTGCCTGATTTTCAGGGGTTTAATTCTTTAAAATAACAAGAACCACCCGCTCGTTGAGCGAAGCCGAAACGAGCGTGTAGTTCTCTATTCCCGCACGCTCCCTGAGCGTAGCCGAAGGGAGCACTATAATCTAAAAAAAGGAACCGCCATGATTTTCACAGCAGCAGCATTATTGATAATTACAATAACTATAATATTCACACTCTCCTTTTATCTATGCAGAAAGGTAATAAAACCGGTAGTAACTGACTATGATGAAACATTTAAACTGGAACTGGAATTAAACAGATTCACCATTGACTACTATAACTCCCTGCCGAAAGAGGAAATATTTATCGAATCTCCAAATGGCTATAAAATACACAGCATATGGGTTCCTCTTGCCGGTTCAAAAAAAACAGTAATACTGCTGCACGGTTTCACTTACACCCTATTCGGATCTGTCAAGTATGTTGAATTTTTCAGAAAAAGGGGATTCAATCTGCTCATGCCCGACAGCCGCTACCATGGTAAAAGCGGCGGCAGCCATATAACTTTCGGATATTATGAAAAATACGATGTAAAAAAATGGGTTGATCTGGTTATAGAAAAAACCGGCACACCTGAATGCATAGGTATACATGCTGAATCGATGGGAGCTTCAATTGCAATACAGCATGCTTCAATAGACAAGAGAGTCTCCTTTTACATAACAGACAGCATATTTTCAGATATGGAAGATGCCCTGGCATATCGACTCAAATCAGATTACCATCTCCCCCCCTTCCCATTTATACCGGCTGCCTCAATAATAAGCAGACTCCATGGAGCCATGTACTTCAAAGACATCTCCCCTGAAAAAATTATGCCCTCTTTAAATGTGCCGGTTCTTTTTATACATGGCAGTTCCGACACCTATGTTCCGCCAAACATGTCGCAGCGGCTCTATGACATAAAAAAGAATAATAAAAAAATATGGATCGCTCCGGATGCAGAACACACCATGTCATACATTGAGCATAAAGAAGAATATGAAAAACAGATGGATGAATTTTTAACTTTTTACAGTGATTGTTTTAACAGCAAATCCCATTACAACTGTGCCGACTAAACCCATGATAAGAAGAAAAATTTTCATATGAAGAGACTCGAAAGTTAAGGCGGAGATTGATATCATAATCCACATGAGTGAGATGGAGATAATTTTCATTTTAAGGCTCATCCCTCTCTCTTCAGCAAACTGCTTAATAAATTTCCCGAATATTCTGCTGGATATGAGCCAGTTGTACCATCTCTCTGAACTCTTTGCAAATAAAGATGCGGAAAGAAGCACAAAAGGGGCTGTGGGGAGCCCGCGCACAACAATACCCGCACATCCCACACCAAGAGAAAGAAACCCCAATACTATATATAATCTTTTCATTTAAATATTTCCACTGCTAAAATTTATCCTCAATAATACGAACACTGCAGACTCACATACAATTGACAATACTTTTTTTATAATTCACTCATTCCGGATTTTCTGGAGAGAAATTCAATCAATTTCAAACAAAACCCTCTCCCGACTTGATGGGAGAGGGTGCGCAAGCGATAGCGATGCGCGGGTGAGGGCACTCATTCCGACAGATGTGACAGGACTAAAAATCCGCAGAAGGAATGTATATATCAAACCTGGTGCCGTTACGTCCGGAACTGACTTCAATAAAACCTTCATGTTCAGTAATAATTGTATTCACAATAGCCAGGCCCAGTCCGCTCCCCGACTCTTTTGTGCTTACAAAAGGATCAAAAACCGAACCTAAAATATCCTGGCTTATCCCCGGACCATTATCGCTGATAACAACATGCCACTCACCCTGGAGATCCCCCTTCGGCAGATCCCGGCCCCCCTTTTCAAGAAGAATCTCAATAAGTCCTTTACGCTCAACCTGTGAGGAACTGATAGCCTCAGCTGCATTTACAATAAGATTAAGGAATACCTGCTCCAGCTGAGACCTGTCTGCCATAGCAAGAGCTTCACCCTCCGGGAGTTTCAAATTAACTTCAATATCTGCAAGCATATGACCGGAAAGTTCAACCGCATCCCTTATGAGTGCGGAAATATCGGTCTGCTCAAAAACTGCTAAATCCCTGTTTGAAAAAGAGAGAAGCTTTTTCACAAGACCCGATGCCTTAAGCCCCGATTTCTTAATCATATCAAGGCCTTCTGAAATTTCTCCGGGATTTACGCCATTACTGTTATCAAGAGAATAATTCATAAAAGAAGCGGTACTCACAATACCTGAAATTATATTATTAAAATCGTGAGCAAGCCCCCCTGCCATTGTTCCAAGCATCTCCGCTTTACGGGCCCTTTTCAGCTGAGCCTCTTTTTTTTCAATCTCAGTAATATCATCAATCCTTATAATAATACCCGATACCTCACTCTCTCTAAAGGGGAGAATAACCAGGTTTACAACTCTCGGTTTATCAACAGTTACACTCTCACCGGAAAAAGCTGCTAAATTCCGGCTCACACGCACATCCTGACAGGCCTGTTTAAATCTTCCAATAAAGGGGAGCAGTTCCCATAGATTATTACCCCTGGCTTTCTCCGTGGAAATGCCTGTAAAATTTACAGCTCCCCTGTTCCAGTGAAGAATCCTGTCATCATTATCAAGTGTAATCAAGGCTGAAGGCATTGATTCAATAATACTGTTCATATAAAGGGTCACTTCATGGAGCTGTTCATTGGTTCTACCCAGATCATCAGTTCTCTTTGTAATAGTAGCAGCCATGTCATTTATTGCTGAAGCAATATTATTTAATTCATCCTTTCCGCTGTCATCAATTGGTGCTGTAAAGGTACCATTTTTAATCCGTCTCACCCCATCAAGAATATTGTTAATCCTGTCCACAAACAATGCGTTTAATCTTCTGGAGGATAGAAAAAACATTATTACAGTAATCAGAATAATTGAAATCAGGGAAAGCCTGAAAACAGAAAACGAATAAGTCCTAAGTGAACTGATATCGTAAACCAGCTCAATATAAATACGTGAGGAGCTGTTGAAAAAAAATTCATTAAAACTGAGCCGTTTATAAACCCTGAGGATATCCCCCTCCTCAACAACAGATTCTCCCCTGTTGATAATTTTACTGATCAGTTCTTTTGAACCATAAAAAATTTTCCCCTCATTAATTAAAGAGCGCCCCTTCCCCCCTGCGAATGAGTATAGATCTACTGAGTGAAGGTAGTTTCCATAAAAACTCTTGAACATATCACGGAAAAGAAATTCATAAAGCTCGAAGTTATATTTATTCTTAATATATGCCGATGCATCAATGGAAATTTCATAGATTATACTGCTCCCCGGCGGGGAGTAATACATGTAGTGGTTAATTTTACCTTCATTGATTGATACATTGACCCCCTGGGAAACAACCTCACCCTTTCCGTAAATTTCATCGATATATTTAGAAAATGAAGGGCTTACCCCTGTCAGATCCAGGCCCACATCACTCTGAAGAGAGGAATTAAAAATCGAGCCATCTTTATCAATAAAATAGACCTCCCCCACACCAATCTGAGTGGCGAACCTTTTAAGCTCAGAAACTGATGCTCTATTAATGGATGCGGTACCGGGATATTTTTTATAAAGCTTAAAAAGTGCAGCTTCTCCAATTCCATTCATCTCTTTCTCAACTGAATGGAGAATACTCTGATAATGCTCAAGCTGACTCTCAATACGGGAGATTTTCTCTTCTTTGTTTTCCCTGAAAACACCCCTTACAAAGTTGCGCGAAAAGGATCCTATAACAAAAGATATAGTGATTGCAGTAACAAATATAGTAGAGAATATAAGAAGGAATAATCTTTTTTTCATATAGATTTTAAACTCTTTCCGGAGTGATGGGGAGAAAAGAAAATCTCAACAAATCATTTTCCCCCTGTCCCCCAAAGGGGGCACGAATTATCTATTAGAACTCTGATAATTTAATTTTTATCATTTCTATAATTATTTCAATATTATTTAATACATCTTCATCTTTAATTCGCAATGTGTCATATGCAATCTCAACAACATTAGCAAGTATTTTAATACTCTGATTCATAAAATCACTCAAGTGCTCCTTTTACGTCCCCCCTTCAGGGGGCCCTCTGCTTGTACTGAGCTCGCCTAAGTAAGCAGAGCGAAGAAGTATCCTTGGGGTAGACAGGAAGCCAACACATCAGATACGGGCACTTTCAAAATTATTATTTGCGGAATCTCAATCGTCATTCTGCTGGATTTAAACTTATAACAATCCATCTTCACAGTACACAGTTGCACATTTAAAATAGAGAGAAGTCAATAAATATTTAAGAAGGAGAGGATAAAAAATGAGGTCAATCAGGGGAATCCGCCTCTGCAATAATTACCCCCGCATTAATAAGCCTTATGCTGAACCTGATTCCGGAATAACCGCTATACTCTTTAATGAGAGAATCCATTTCAACTCTCGCCTTCCTTATACTGTTTTTTGTTCTGGTGATAGCGCTCTTCATGTCACGGCCATACCATTTCATCTGCCCCTCCTGAAGATCAAGCTTCTCTTCAAGCTCATTTATCTGTTTAGTATATGATTCCCGTATTTTCTCCAGTTCCGGGTCAATATTTATTTCCATATTTTCATTCAGATCAAAAACCCTTTCATTAACACGCTTCATCAGCATCTCTCTGGCTTCATCAAAAAAAACACCGCTATTCTGAATAAGTGCATCTATCGACTCTCTCTGCATCGAATGCCCGTGAGCAGAAAACTCCTGGTCGGTAAAATTTTCACCAATCTCCCTCAAAAAATATTCAGGTACACTTCTGTCAGATGATACAATAAGGGGAAAAACCTCCCTGGTTTCCGAAAGCCCTGTAAAAGTAACAAGGTAATTAAAAAACATCCCTGAAAAAGGTTTTTCACTTTTAAGAAAAACAACCCCTGTCTCCCCGCCGAAATCACCTGAATAACAGTGATCAATAATTGCATCAACAGCAGGGTGACCAAAGGCAAGAAAATCGAGGCGTTCATTCTCAAGTGCCTTTTCACTGTCAAAAGTTCCATACCTGGCATCAGCACTCCCCGGGGAAACCCTGTATAGGCCGGTTCTTTTGTTCTGCGGCCCTAAAAGATCATCTGCAAACCTGGACTGCTCAATAAACCTGCTCACAAAACCTTCAATTCTCCGGTTGGTAAAAACACGATCCTTTAATGTGACCTTGTAATATTCATCATAATTAAAATCCATTCTGTCTGTAACAGTAAGTTCAGTAAGTTTTTCAAAACTCTGCCTGGCATTTTCGATACGCCTGGTCAGCTCTTCATCAACCTCTTTCTTCTTTTTCCGGCCTGTTGCCATCTCCATAAAAAGGGTATTAAGATTGATCTCATCCTCCACCTGCCCGAGCATAATATCAGGAGTCCCTATAGACTCTTCAAAAAGTTTAAGCTTGGCGGTTAAAACCTCCAGCACCCTCTCTGCAACAGTACCCCGTGTGGAGAAATTATATACATGCACATCATTTGGCTGGCCGAACCTGTGGATCCTCCCTATACGCTGTTCAATTTTCAGGGGAGACCAGGGGAGATCATAGTTTACAAGGATATCGCAGAACTGCATATTGCGCCCCTCCCCCCCGGCTTCAGTTGCAATAAGGATCTCAGTCCCCTCTTTAAACTGAAGAATAGCCTCCTCCTTCTGATCCCGGTTCATGGACCCGTTAAAGACAACAACGTCAAAGTCAGCAAGAATTGAATTGAGATAATCCTGGGTGGTTCGAAACTGGGTAAAAATCAGAAATTTTTTATGCCCCATCCGCTTTAAGTCCCGGATAAGCTTTATCAGCTTCTCCCCTTTTTTATTGACAGTAATCTCCGAGGCAATTTTGACAAGCCTGTCAATGGTGGTGATTTCAAATTTCAGCTCCTCAATAGTCTTCTTTACACAAAGTGCGTCAGCTTCAGAAAGTTCTTCATCATCAGCAAAAGAATCCCTGTCAAAAATTCCGTTGTTGAATTCAATAACAACCTGGTTATTCCTTTCTGCCCTGCCAAGAATTTCCCGCAGTTTGGCAAATCTGTTTTTGAGCGCGCACAAAAGAGCATGTGACGATGAATCGAGAAGTTTCTGAAAAACAGTCATTACAAATCCCACAGCCCTGTTTTCCGACTGAAGCGCCCTGTTGAATTCTTCTGCAACATATTTTGTAGTTTCATCATAAAGAAAACGTTCATCATCATAAAGATCAAATCTTATTGTACGTGCATGCCTTCCGGTAAACCCGCCGACATCACGCTTGGTACGCCTGATTACAACCTGGTCAAGCTTACGTTTAAGTGATGAAAGATCAGCCCCCTCACTGCAGTACTCATTATAAAATGACTGATAAGGGCCCAGGAGATTTTTATCAATAAGTCCTATGAGGAAGTAAAGCTCCTCCAGTTTTCCCCTGAATGGAGTAGCGGAGAGGAGAAGGAGTGATTTTGTTTTGTGAGCTATTATTTCCGCCATATTATAGGCCAGTGTGGAGCTTGAAGAATCGCGCCTCAGCCTGTGAGCCTCGTCAAAAATTACCGCGTCCCATGAACATGAAAGAAGATCATTTTCAAAATCCTTATTCTTTATAAAATCCATGGAGCAGATAAGCCTGTCATGAGCCTTCCAGGGATTGGAGTCCCCGTTCCCCGGACTCTTCTTTAAAAGCTTCCTGTCCATAATCTGGAATTTTTCATTAAACTTGCTCTCCATTTCATTCTGCCACTGAAACAGCAGAGACGCGGGACATACAATAAGGATTCTTTTATAATTATATCTGTAGATACACTCCTTAATAACAAGCCCGGCCTCAATGGTTTTACCAAGCCCCACCTCATCAGCAATGAGAAACCGCTGTTTAAAAGCATTCACTATACGGTGAGTACTCTCCACCTGGTGAGCCAGAATTCTTGTCCTGGAATTGGAAAGGGAGAGGATTTTGTTATAAGCATAAGCCAGCTTAAGAATACATGCTTCGGTTTTAAGAAGAAATTTTTCACCGCAGTCAATATTATCAGAGCGAAGAAGCCCCCTTATCCTTTCCTCATTCCCAATTATTAGTTCACTTTCAACTGTTTCTGATTCAGAATGAAAGGAGAAAAGATCTTCAGCAATAAAAGTATCTGCCTTCATTTTCAATTAACCGGCAATCCTGTAAAAAATAGATATACAAACAAAATAAACCTGAAATGATAAAATATATTCATTTAATAATCTGACTCTGCCATTTTTATTATAATAGGAATTGCATCATATACATAAACCTGGTGTTTAAACAGGGGATATTCCGGAAGCGACATAATTATACAGAGCAGTATATTGCACAAGCAATTTTTTAAGGGAAAAACCAAAGATCAATGGTAGCAGTTTAATTTTAGGGGGGAAGTTTGTCATTCCGGTTTTGCAGCTTCAGTTTTTGCAAATACCGGAATCTCATACCGTGATTATATGCAAATAATAGTCATTTCTTAATACAAAATATAATTTATGAGATTCCGGCATTCCGCTTTCGCTTCAGCCGGAATGACAGGGGATAGACATTACCCCTAAAATTAAACCACTACCAGATCAATTATATCAGGAAGGTTTTTATTTCATCCTCTCCCGGCCAAAGGCGGGGAGAGGTCGCACGGGTGTCAACGAAGTGCGGGTGAGGGCACTGTATTTGAAGACTATGCAGTCTGTGTACTAAGAAAAATTCCAATACCCATCTGCTCAATCTGATCTTTTATCTCTTCGATTTTATCGATATGGGCATCTTCATCATTTAGAATCTCAACAAGCATATCACGAGTGGCGTTATCACCAACTTCAGCTGCAAGCTTAATCGCAGCATTATAGTCCTTAATAGCACCAGCTTCTGCGAGCCAGTCGTTATTAACCTGCTTCGGAACATCAGCGCCGATATGAATATCCTTAAGCTTGCTTACAACAGGAGTTCCTTCGAGAAAAAGAATTCTCCCTATCAGCTTTTCAGCATGCTTCATCTCATCAATAGCCCTTTTCTCAAAATCCTTATGAAGCTTTTCATAACCCCAGTCAGCACACATTTCTGAATGAACCATGTACTGATTAATCGCAGTAAGCTCATCTGCCAGCAGTTCATTCAATACAGCTATAAGTTTGTCATTACCCTTCATATAATTAATTCTCCCTTTTAATATTAAATTCTGAAATATGCTTTTAAATTTTAATAATAATTATTCTTCCGGTAAATGTCAACTATAACCTTATCTTAACAAAATATATGTAAAATCAAACATTAATAGAACTTGACAATCCCGATATTATACACATAACTTATTCCATGGAATAAGGAAAAGATAGAACATCTTGTTAAATATTGGCAGGAATCCTCTTTAATGGATTTCCAAACTGCTGAAGAGATTAAGAGAATGGATATCAGAAAAATTAAAGAAAACGCAGTAAATCTCCGGCATATTCTCAAACAGAACAACATACGGGCTGATCTGTTTATACTCTTCGGCTCTTATGCTTCAGGAGAGGCTGACGAAAACAGCGATATAGACATAGCAGTCATTTCAAGAGATTTTGGTCAAGACAGATTTAAAGAGGGGAGTATGCTCAACTACCATGCTTCCTCAGTAGACCATAGATTTGAGGCAATACCTGTAAGCCTTAAGGATTACCTTTCCGGCGAATCTATTTCTCCGATCCTGCATGAAATAACCACCAAAGGAATACCTCTACTTTAAAATCATATCATTCCCAGATTCTTTTCTATAAGAAGTTCAAAACGGTTCTTCTCTGAAAATGCAAAAGAGGTACTGCTGGTATACATTACTATTTCAGCATATTCAAGATTTACAGCAGATGGGAAAAAACTGAATTCAGGAATACTTTCCATAAGCGCGGCTATTTCATGACTTACGCTCTCAACTTCACCCCTTGTAAAAACTTCCGAATTCATGCCGTCAGGAAGGGTAAAGCGGTAACCCACATCACCATTATCAAGAATATGCAAAGAGAGTGCAACAGGCATGTGCTTATCCCTATAGTCTGCAAAAACAACATCTTTTGTAAAATCGTAATCACTCACTGCACCCTTCCCTGCGGAATCAATATCAATCTTATAAGATTTTATCAATCCGCCGCTTAAAGCCAGATTACTTTCCGGATTCGATTCAACAGCTCCGGCAACAGCGCTCTGAGCAAAAAGAATCAGCCTGTAAAGATAATCATCAAAAAACTCGCTCCTCTTGCGGAAATAAAAAAGAGAACCCCTTTCATTGAGAACATAAAAACGTGAAAACTTTTTACCCCTGTTGAAAAATATTTTTATCGAATCATCAGAATCATAAGAAAGAATCTGCTCAAGATATTCCAGCTCCGGCACCCGGTCGTCAACACAACTCATATTTACAATACCTTTACTGTAGGACACAGCATAGAGCATCTGCGGCTCACCGCTAAAGTGGCTGCATGAGACAAGGGCACTGTCTCCTTTCTTCACTTTATTGGAAAAAAGGGTAAATTTATTTGCTAAAATTGTAAAAAAACGGAGTTTCACCGATGGCCTGGAAACCGAAAAAAACCGGAGCATATTCTTTAAAGTTGCTTTTAATGTTGAAAAATCCTTTGAACTGCTGAACGGCTCTGATGCGGTAATCTGAAGTGAGTTAATTTCATCCACACCGGAAATCATTACACCTGTTGCAATTCTTGCAGCTATGCCGGGGAGTTCACCTGCGCCGCTATGTAATTCAAAACGGGTTTCACCCCAGCTATTATGGTAAAGATAATATATCTCATCAATTTTATTTGAATATTTATGGAAAGGATTAATTATAATATAGCTCATAAGCGGGAAGGGATCGCGAAGAAAATAGCTGTTATGAAGATCAAGGCTTTTAATCGAAAAGTTAGCTGTCAGCTCCGATATTAAATCCCTGATATAATTAGGATCCATATTATAAAATCCCTGCTCAATTTCAAGTCTGGTGAAATCCTTCAGGTACAGCCCGTTAAGACTTATCCATACAATCAGAGAAAGAAGATGGGGACTTTTGCGTATAAGCACCTTCTGCAGCCTGTTGCCGTATATAACACGCTTATTCAGGAACCATGTTTCGTTCCCCTTTACATCGCGGACATAATCAAGGGAGAGCAGCTTCTCCGGAGGATATTTTTTAAAATTCAGGGTATTATCAATTTTTTTATCTTCACTGCTGAAATGGGAAAATATCTTGCGGTTTATCCCTATGAGTGAATCCCTGTTAATTGATCCGGCATTAATTTCCGAACCAAGGGCGTTAAGAATATTTTTATATCCCTTAAGAATAATTTTTTTGGTATTATTCATCATCTTGTTAGTTGATTCAATATCCCATGTTTCAAAATTATCAACATGCCTTATAACTCCATCATCCCAGCTCCACTTTTTCGTGTAGAGCTCCATTATGCTACGGAGCTCTTCTTCACCCGTTTTTTTACCTGCCGGAGCGGAGAGGCGGGGATTTACTTTAAGATAAAAGCATGTTTTAATAATATTAATGGATGTCATATCATTGCTGTGGAGCCTGTAATAATCGTAAACCTGGTCAAACATAATACAGTAAGCATCAGTGCTGAATCTATCTCTCTTCCCTGCCTGCACATTCTTTTTAATAAAATTACTTACAAATGGATTTACCTTTTCATCATTAATATAACGTTCCAGAAGCCCCAGCTTAATTAAAGATTTAAAGGGATTACCCAGTGATTTAATAATCTGGAATAGAGCAGCTATTAAAAAATCACCCCTGTTAATCCCTGCAAGGTTACCAAGGTCAACAAAACTCCCTGAATCACCGGAACCCTCTGCAACCTTAAGCCATTCGCTGTAGAGCATATCACTGCAGTCTGCAGGGACAACCCACCAGAAGGGGACAACGTCATTTATAATAATTGAACTCCTGTAAAACTCCTCTTTGAGCATCTGCCCCAGTGATGTTCCGGAAAGTCCATACTCCTGATCCTCATCAAAGACATTCATCTTCACCTGATCTATATCATTAAGGAAAAAATGGATCTCCTGCCCCCTGGTTTCCATTGCCCATTTTTCAATAATACTGCACTTTCTCCGGAGAAGAGACATTGAATCACTCTCCATGGCACTGAAATTTCCGCAGACCCAGAAATCCAGATCGGAATCGGGGGTAAAAGCAATAGTCCCTGCACTCCCGATAAGGGCAAAGAGCTTTATTACAGGCTCAGATTCAGAAATATTTTTCATAGAAAATGACGGGTTGGTCATCCTCAGGTGCGATGAGAGTTTTGCCGGCATACTGTAATTATAAATACCGTGAGGAGCTTTAAGTTCTTTAATATAGCCGGGAAATTCCGGAAGATTTACAGTAAAAAGAAAAGGGATAAAATCGAAAATATTAATCGTCTCAGAGTCTGCCAGGGCAGCACGCAGAGAATTTATCTTGGCGCTGTTATATGCGGAAAAACTTTTTTTATTTGCCGCAACAAGAGATCTTATTTCTTCAGGGCTCTGAATGCTCATACTCTCCCTGCAGAACTGTTTTTACTGATAGAGAAGCCCCCTGCGGCATTACGGTCATAAACATTTGAAACATAATCTTTATAGGTTTTAATAAGATCAACACTAATCGGACGTTTTAATGTTTCCATTTTACTGTTTTTAATTATCCTCACCTTAGGATTAAGAGGATAAAGCCGGTTCATCTCCTCAATTAAGCCTATTTCACCTGTGCTTATACGTACAAGATCACCACGCATCATAAAATGCTCCCCTTTATTAATAATAAAACCAAGAGCCCTTATAAAATCCCGCAAATCAGGCTGGAGAAAACTGTATATGGTTTTATATTGAGCGTGAATTTTGTTAACCATAAACCTGATCGCCTCACGGGGTGTCATGCCGGTCTCTTCAGGCTTAGGCACAGTGAGTGAAACAAAAAAGTCCACAAGTCCAAGGAGGCGCACCTCTCTTGGCACATTGTTCTGATAATGATCCATCTCAAAACCGTAGGGATACCCTTCCCCGTCAGCACGCTCATGATGCAGAAGGAGCATTTTTTTTTCTATATCATGAAGATTTTTGTTCTTTTCAACAAACTTATATCCCACATGCGTGTGATTTTTAATAATGTCAAATTCATCATCACTGAGCATAGCTTTATGAAGAATATCCTTTGAAACAGATGAAAACCCTATGTCATGGAAAAGCCCGCCAACACCCATTGCAGATTTCATGTCAGGCTTAAAATCGAGTCTGGAACCAAGGATGGAAGCTATAATAGCCACATTCATGGAGTGATGATAATAAAATTCATCCATATCCTTCAGCTTCTCAGTAACTTCAAAAATACCATCATCATTACTGTCAGTTTCAGATATTATTCTGCCAACAAGATCTCTCGATTTATCAATAGTACCCTTACCAATACTTTCGCCGGGTGAGTGATTAAAGGTATTCCTTATCTCCTCAAGTATATTTTTTGTATGGTTGTATGTTTCATCTTTAAGCTCATTAGAAATTACAGATTTTTTTGCAGTCTCCCTGGCCTCTTGCTCTTTTGAAGGATCAAAATACAAACGGGCAACACCTGATATTTTTAAATGATTAAGCACCCCTCCGGAAATAGGGGTATGTGCTTTAAAAATAAGGTTTTTGTCCTCATCAAAAAGATCGAATTCAAAGCGGTAACCCGCCTTGAGAAAATTAACTTCTATAATCCCCTCTTTAGCCTGATCATTACCAGAATTATCCTTTATCTGAGTCATAAAATTTCTCTCTATTTTTAATGGGAATTAAAACGAATAACACATTAAAATTAATTTTCCATTAATTGTCAATATATAATACTAAAAGTTTATGCAGAATATATGGTAGTAGTATAATTTTAGGGGGAAAAATTTGTCATTCCGGCCGAAGTGATAACGTAGTGCCGGAATCTCCTGAAAGAATCAAGGTTATGAGATTCCTGCATGCGCAGGAATGACATTACCCACAAAATTAAACTGCTACCGAATATATCAAGTCAACTTAAAAAAATATTATTCCGGCTATACAGTCAACAAGAGCTTATTGCACTCTTCTTTTGAACTTGACTTTTCTACATTCTCAGTCAAGCTCATACTTAGTCCTAATTGTATGCAGCATTCTTTCTGTTTTTAACAGGGTACACCTTATCTTTCCTGAATGGGGAGAAATTTATATTTCACAGCCGGAGGATATATTCTATGAAAATAATATCAATGGAAAGAAAAGAGAAGGTGGCAGTAGTAACACTGAATCGCCCGGAAAGGCTGAACGCCTTTAACAGGGATATGTTCTCTGCCCTTGCGGAAATAACAGAACAATTGAAAGAAAATATTCCCAGAGCAATAGTTATTACAGGCGGAGGGGAGGACTTCAGTGCAGGTTTTGATGTGAATCCTGACAATCCTCTTGTGGGGGACTTGATTGAAACAGTAAAAAATCATAAGCGGGAACCTGTTGATGAACTTATTGCACTTATCCGTAAAACTACAGATGATTTTACAGGATTACCTGTTCCAGTAATTGCGGCAATAGAGGGGAAGGCCTACGGCGGCGGAGCTGAACTTGCTGCCAGGTGCGATATTAGAATAGCTGATCCAGCTGCACAGTTCTGCTTTTCAGAAACAAAACTGGGGCTCATGCCCGACTGGGGCGGCGGTGTTGCACTAACCAGGCTCACAGGAACAGGGGTCGCTGCTGAGCTTATACTCACAGCGCGTACTTTTGACTCAGAAGAGGCGCTACGTATCGGTTTTATAAACCGCATAAGTGAATCCGGGAAATCACTGGAAGAAGCGCTTTCAATGGCGGAAACAATCGCAAAAAACGGGCCCGCTGCTGTCAGGGCATGCCTCAGGGTAATCCGTGAAAGTACAGGGAAACCCTTAATCGAAGCACTGGATCTGGAATCAGATGAAGCTGCAAAGCTTATAACCGGAGGTGAATGCTTTCATGGAATAAGCGCCTTTCTTTCAAAAAAAGAACCTGAATTTCCGGATATATAATAAAAATTAAAATTCCACAGCCTCCAGTTTTATTTACCTTACAAGCTGATGATATTATTGTCTCTGATATAAAATCTTTAAATCTAAACAGCGGCCATTAAAGCTTGACTTTTAAAAACTTATCTATAATTTATTTTTTAGAATAAGACATCGGAAACAAATTTGCAGAAGATCTCTCTTATAAAAGTAGGATTACATATGCGCCTAAACAACAGCGAGATAAAATCTATACAAAATGCATTTACTACCACTTTCGGCAGTGGTGAAATATATTTATTCGGAAGCAGAACTAACGATACCCTGAAAGGGGGCGATATTGATTTATTTATAGTTCCTGAAACCTTCAAAGATCTGACTGAAAAAAAAATTGATTTTCTTGTAAAACTAAAAAGATCTATAGGAGAACAGAGAATCGATGTAGTAATAGACCGGGGCGGAAACAGACCTATAGACAAAAAGGCAAAATCTACGGGGGTTCTTTTATGCAGGATATAAAAGATATTTTTAAAACCGTGGATATGCTCTTCCAGAGTTGTGATATAGATTACACTCTCCTCAAAGGGTATAGATTAGATGAAGAACTTTTTAATGATTACGATAAACAAAGAGTAGTTAACAGCTTTCTATTTAACTACATAAAAATTCAGGACAAAATAGGAGCGAAGCTATTTAAAAATATTCTTTTCCAGCTTAAGGAGATTGATGATTTTTCTGTACCAATGCTTGATGTATTGAATATCCTTGAAAAACTTGAAATAATCGACAGCACTGAAAATTGGGATAGGTTGAGAGAGATAAGAAATGCACTTGCTCATGAGTATCCGTTAGATATAGATGAACGAATCGAAAATATAAAAATGAGTATGAGTTCTTATGAATATCTGGGGAAGACTTTTACCAGAATAAAGCAATATTGTACAGAAAAAGGGCTGATATAACATCCGTAAAAAAATTAAAATTCCACAGCCTCAAGCGGCACAGCCGGATAAACCTGCCCGTGTACAGGAGGCATGCTGTTGTATACCCATGAAATCTCCACCTCACCTGTTTCAGCAAAGCCGCGCCTCTTAATTCCGGTGAACCTGCCGCGTACAAGCACACTCTCCATATCAAGGGTCATGGCAAAAACCGCGCATTCAGCCCCCTCCGGAATCCTCCTGAGCTCATCATTATAAGCGGCTGTAGAAAACTTAACAAGACCTGAATCAGCAGCCCTGCACTGAATCACGGGAATAATATCGGGGAATCCCTCACTGTCAACATATGCAATAAACTTCAAAGAGGATAGACTGTTAAAAAACGACCGGCCCGGCAGATTCAAAGGCTCATCATCATTTTTATTCACACTGCTTTTCCCTGAAAGAGCAGTAAGAATAACAGACCTGATAATATTAAACATTGGAAGCTTCTCTCTGGCGCCTCCATCTTTCAGGTCAAGGTAATGAACAGTGTTAATTCCAAAATATGTATTATACCTGAACATGGGCTTTTCGTTAAACATTATATACTCAGGCCCCTCCCCTGCTGCACCTGTCCAAAAAGCCCTGCCCCGCCAGAGGTTTTTATCCAGGGTCATCATTAGAAATCCGCATTTATGATTTTTTCTAACATAATATTTGCTCAGGCCCCAGCTGAACTCCCCGAAAGCAAGTTTATCTTCACCAATAGGCTGAAGGCAAGTTATCAGTGTAATATGAGGCTTCCCTTCAGGATCAACCGTGGCAAGCAGCCCTATCTTTTCGCATGGCTCAAGTGCTTTCATATCATCTGTGCTGAATCTCTTTTCTGTATTCATAATCATCTCCTCATCACATATTACCTTACACTTCCGCTCCATGAAACTATATCCTCTCTCACTCCGGAGGATTTTGCTGTTTCAAAGAGCTTCTCCATTTCTGATTTTTCAACAAGCCCTGTACCTGAAAATTCCCATTCAATTCCAAGCCTTTTATACTTATCAGCACAGAGATTATTAAAGGCGCAAAGCTCCCATCTCTCCACAACGCCCGATGGAAGCCGGGAAATAATTCCCCCTATTGCTTTTATATTATCTATCCGCGCAGTGGCGCCGGGTATTACAGGGGTGCGTACCCATATCCTTTCAGGATATAAATGTTCTTTAACATAAGCAGCCACTTTATGCAGGTTTTCAATAATAGGCTCATTTGACACACCGGTAAATTTTTTATGCAGGTCAGGGTCTGCCTCTTTCAGGTCAAAAAGTATAATATCAGCATAGGGAAAAATTTCATCAAAAACCTGTTCCGGGAATAATCCGCATGTATCAATAGCTGTGCTTATCCCTCTGCTTCTCAGCTCTTTAAGAACCCCGGCTGTAAATTCCCTCTGCATGGTACTCTCACCCCCGGACAGGGTAACACCTCCCCCGGAATTTTCAAAATAGGCTTTATCCTTAACCAGTTCATTAACAAGGTCTTCAATGCTCCACATTCTTCCCAGAAGTTCAATTGAGACAGATGGGCAGGTATCTGCACACAGACCACATCCCGTGCATATTTTACGGTTAACAGTAACACCTTTATCCGTGAGGGTCAGAGCAGAAGCAGGACACACCTCAACGCAGAGGCCGCACCCCAGGCATCCGGCGCCAAGCCAGTGAATCTGCGGGAGGCGTGAAATGCTCTCAGGGTTATGACACCAGGCACATGACAGAGGACACCCCTTTAAAAAAACAGTGGTGCGTATCCCGGGGCCATCCTCTGTAGACATTCTCTGAATTTCCAGCACTCTTCCTGTCACGGATGATTTCACATTACTGTTTATCATAAACTAAAACCTCTGATGTGATAAACGTGCTATAACCTCATCCTGCAGTTCCCTGCCGATTCCGGTAAAATAGGCATTATATCCGGTTATACGCACAAGTAAATGCCTGTAATCACGGGGATGCTTCTGCGCCTCCCGAAGCATTTCAGGATCAAGAATATTTATCTGAAGAGCGGTTCCGCCGTTTTCAGCATACCCTTTCAGGAAAGCCTTAAATTTATCCCGGTGTTCGTCACTCCGCATTATAGCCGGGTTAAATGTAATTGTATGGCTTGCGCCGTTTGGAAGAAGGTTAAGGTAGCTGTCAAAAGCTTCATCACTATCATCACACTTCCCCCCCAGCGCCTTACCTACTGAATTGGAATTAGAAGTGGGCCCATTAATGTCTGCACCGTTTGACGGGCAGATTGCATTGGACAAAAACTCACCCCTGCCCCTGCCGTCCGGACTGGCAGCCATTATATAGCCGTCCCCTGCCCAGTAATTCCATGAAAGCATTCCGGGACGGAATCTCCGCTCTGTTGACTTCGTCTTATATTTCCATGTCTCCTCTGTCCAAAGCTCCATCACCTTCAGCGCCATTAAATCAGCCTGGTCATCATCCCTGCCGTATTTAGGCGCCCGGTTTTTGGCCTGTGCCCTGAGTATATCATAACCCTGCCAGTTATTCCTCAAAGCTGCTATAAGTTCATCCATAGAGCATATTTTTTTATCATAAACAAGATATTTTACAGCAAGGAGTGAATCCACTGTAGTGGCATAAGTGACAGCCTCAATTGTGGTAAAGCTAATCTCCGCGCCACCCCTGGTTATATCAAGCTTCTTTTCAGCGCACCCTTTTACAAGGCACGACAGGTAGGGTGTGGGATGGAAACAGGCTCTGACCCTTTCAGACTCTTCATAGAGATGGACAATCTTATTTACAATATAACGGGTCTGAATTTCATAGGCATTCCAGAATTCTTCAAAGCTTTTAAAACGCCGCGGATCACCTGTATCAGGGCCGTCCTGTTTTATCTTTTCTGTTTTACCGGTTATGGGGTCAATAAAGGGGTGCATATCTCTCCCGGAATTAAGAACAAGCTCTACAGCCTTTAAAAGATTAAGATTATTATCCACAGTGCCGGATCGGTCATTCCCTGCCATGGTATTTTCCAGGCACCCCACAGGGGCGTAATCCCATACATTTTTTTCATTTATAAGATCACCTATACCTGCCCGTTTACCTTCAAGAATCATACCCGCCATTGACCTTTCATCAAAATTAAGGAGAAATGGAGCGCCCTGGCTTCTGCTGATCATATCCACAATCCGGTCAAGCAAAGGCTCCGGGCTTTTCCTGTGAAGCCGCACATTCGGTTTAGGCTCAAGAATCGGAGACATATCATCAATCACTTCAAGTATGGCATATGTAAGATCATTGGATAAATCCTCACCCTCAGGGCCAAGGCCCGCAAGTGTAAGGAGCTGGCCGAAACCGGCTGTAATCCCCTGGTTCCCGGTACGTATCATTGAATCGTATGCGGTATTTGCGTGTATCCAGAAACAGCGGAGAATCTCCTTGCCGAATTCACGGTCCATCCCTGCGTCAATGGAAGCCTGCCAGAATGGATAAAGATACTGGTCCATCCTCCCGAAAGAGACCCCGGGACCCGGATAATTTTCATCACTCATAACAAGCATATGCGTAATCCATAGCGCCTGAAGAGCCTCCCAGAAATTTGAAGGGGCTTCCCATGGGACCCGGCTGAGATTATAAGCCATACCCCTGAGCTCAGAAGCCCTCGCACTATCCCTCTCCTTCTGCGCAAGTTCAGCACACAACTCCGCATAACCTGATGCAATACCACGGGGCGTTTCTGAAGCAGTTATCATGGCGAGAAGCTGTGCTCCAGGCTCACCCTTTTTTTCCATATCAGACAGATTGTTATAATATTCCTTAAGCTCCCTGTTTATCCCCTTCCAGCCCATGGCTAAAACCCTGTCATAACCGGGTATAAGGTGCCCGCTTGTGGCGCCCGAATTGCCGTAGCCGTGATCATGGAACCATTTCATTTTTGCCCTTGCACCATTTTTCCCGGATATCATCTTCTCCCGCTCCCGGGCCTCTTTTTTATTGAGGCAGTGGGAAGTCATTATATTAAAGCGGGCACCTGCAATCAGATCACCCGGCAGAATCTCCTTTGGAAGATGCTTAACCAGAACCTCCCTGTTAAACCAGGCCCTTCTCTCAGGGATACTCCAGGTCCAGAAATCGGAGTGAAGAGGCACTTTCCGGGCAGACATGCGGTAGGATGAATATATTGTCTGCATAAGTGAATAGGTTTCAGGGACGATATAAAATGTAAGTTCATTATACTGCACATCCCAGGGGGTTCCGGTAGTCCAGGAAGTGGTCTCATTATTCCATTTACGGCGGGCCCCCTCGAAGTAATAATCCCGCAACCATTTAATTCTCGGGGTAAGCCCCTGAGGTTCATGTATTTTAAATTTTTCATTAAGCGCTGATGATGTCATGATTCCCCCTTCTTTTTTTTCTTTTTCTTAATTTCCCGGACCGGATTATTTTTTAAATGCTCCTCACCATGATTAATAATCCTGGCCATTACATTTACGGCCACTTCCCTGTCACACTTTTTGACTGCTTCAAATAATTCCCTATGCATGGTAAATACAAATCCGGCGACAGCTTTGTCACGGAAAAATTCCCTGGTCAGGTTAGTATATAAATCTTTAAATGAGTTCATTAAAAGAGGGTAGATTAAATTACCTGAGGAAATAGCGATTAGCAGATGAAATGAAAAATCGAGTCTGACAATATTATCTATATCTGAAACAGAGATCCCCGATTCTTCATCAATCAGAGATTCCAGCTCTTCCAGATTTTTATCTGTACGATTAATAGCGGCAAGGGAGGCTGTTTCTGCTTCGAAGAGTCTTCTCATACTGAGCAGGCTTTCAAGAATTTCCGGCCCGAAAGTTCCTGATGAATATCTCAGAAGCGACTCCAGAAGAGGGAGAGAGCCTTCCCTCCTATAATCGCTTACAACTGCCCCTGACCTGGGTTTAATCTTCACAAGGCCCTTAGCCTCAAGTTCCACAAGCCCGGCATGAACCATTGGCCTGCTTATTCCCAGCTGAAGAGCCAGATCACGTTCTGAAGGGAGCTTCTGTCCTATGGATAATTTACCCGAAATTATAAGCTCTTCAAAACGCTGTATAAAAACATCCGATACTGAATCTGTTACAATCGGCTTAAGATTCTCAAGCATATTTCCCCCCTTACAGTAACTGGTAAAACCAGTATACCAGAGGGCAGATAAAGTCAAGAGAAATTATTAAGCTTTAACCCTCAGGAAAGTACCTCCCTCACCTTAAGAGCCAGCTCCTGCATGCTAAAGGGCTTCTGGATAAAATGGACCCCCTCACCAAGCACGCCCTGCTTTGCCATAACATCCGCAGTGTAGCCGGACATGTAAAGAATTTTCATTTCCGGATATTTAGAAAGTATACTCCTTGAAAGCTCACGGCCGTTCATTTCAGGCATAATTACATCTGTCATAAGGAGACTTATCTCTCCAGAATGCTCACCTGCAAGACGCAGAGCCTCCCCCGGTGTGGAAGCTGCAATAACTTTATAACCCAGCGATTGAAGCATTTTAACTGCAACATTTAGTATAGATAATTCATCCTCCACCAGTAGAATGGTTTCATCATCTCCATCCTGCAGATCCTCCAGAACCGCTGAAGCAGGCCTGGCCGACTCCCCTGAACAGGCAGGGAGAAAAAGTTTAATAACTGTTCCTTTCCCCGGTTCACTATCAACATTAATAAATCCATCATTCTGCTTAACTATTCCGTATACTGTGGCAAGACCAAGCCCTGTCCCCTGCCCGGCCCCTTTTGTTGTAAAGAAAGGCTCAAAAAGATTATCCAGGGTATTTTTATCCATACCGGACCCGTTATCCTCCACTTCCAGCAGTATATATTCACCCTCTGGAGAGTCGGAGTCCCCCCCATCTGTGATACCGGAAAAAACAATGCCCTTTGTCCTTATTATAATTTTACCGATACCGGATATGGCATCACGGGCATTAACAGAGAGATTAGCCAGAACCTGATCGATCTGGGCAGGGTCGAGTTTCACAGGAGCCAGATTTTCACCCGGCTCCCATTGCAATTCAATATTCTCACCTATAAGCCTTCCGAGCATATTAAGCATACCTGAAACAATTTCATTAAGATCAAGAACCCGTGGAGTTACAACCTGTCTCCTGGCAAAGGCAAGAAGCTGCCGCGTCAATTCTGCGGATCTTTCTGCAGCTTTTTTAATTTCCATAAGATCAGCATAAGCCGGATTATCACTCTCAATACTCTGGAGCGCAAGCTCTGCATTTCCCAGGATTACACCGAGCATATTATTAAAGTCATGGGCAACCCCGCCGGCCAGGCGCCCTACAGACTCCATTTTCTGCGACTGGGCAAGCTGTTCCTGAAGTTTACGCTGCTGTTTTTCAGCTATCTTCGACTCGGTAATATCAATAACATAATTAAGGGACGCGGGTTTACCGTTCCAGTTAATTAATGCTGAGCGCAGATTTACCCATTTAACCATGCCGTCTGAACTAATAATTCTAAATGAATACTCTGTTTCGACATCCTCCCCCTTTAGCCGTGCCATATGCCTCTGTTTAACCATTTCAGAATCTTCCGGATGAATAAACTCAGTAAAAGGCCTGGACACTATCTCTTCAACAGGATAACCGAGAATATTCCCCAGTGCAGGATTAACCATCCGCACAATACCATCCTGGGCAATGACAATACCTGAAGAGGCATTCTCAAAAAGAAGCCTGTACTCCTCCTCCTTCTCTGCCAGCAGTCTGTTTGAGCCAATAAGTTCTTCATTCATCGCCTCAAACTCATCGTTCATGGCTTCCAGCTCCTCAACAAGCGCCATAAGCTTCTTGTTTCTTGATGCCAGCTCTATCTTCTGCGTCTCAATATACCTGTTTGCCTCAAACAGGCGGATAGCTGTTTCAATAGAAGCCAGAAGAACTGCCTCCCCTGTTTTCTTAACCACATACCCGTATGAGACAACCACCCCGGTTTCATTTAAAATATCAGGTTCAGTATGGGATGAAAGGAATAATATGGGCAGATCCCTTTTAGCAAGGATCAGTTCCGCAGCCTTTATACCGTCAATACCGTCTCCAAGATCAATATCCATGAGCACAATATCTATTACATCATTTCCGGAGGCAATTTCCACAGCCTCTTCACCGGTTGAAGCTGTAATTACAGAATAGCCGTTTTTCTCAAGAATATTCCTGCCGGCGATTACCGATATGGCTTCATCTTCAACAAGAAGAATAGTTATGTTTTTATCCTTTTTCAATAACCTGTCCTGCACTCTTTTTTTGACATCTTTTAAAAGCACTGAATATAATTGGATAAACAAGAACAAAAAGTCCCTCAACTATGGCAGTGGCCATATGCTCTACTGACACTGAAATTTTATTTCTTTCCCAGAGTTCACCAACCTGATAAAGCGCTTTCTGGAATAAATTTAAATAAATTTCCTTTACCGGAACATTTTCTGATATAATTTTTTCTGTAATTAATACGCAGGATCTCCTGTCCCCTTCAAGAAGAGCTGAGAAAAAATCGCTGTAAAATCTATCCTCTATCATGTTCCCTCTTGATTTTTTTCAGTAATATTATTACTCATCAGTCTTATCTCTTTACCTTTTATCAATTATTATTGATTATGAACAATATAATAATTATAATATCAAAGTATACAGCTTTTTCGATAAAAAATCAGGAGCAGCGTCTCTCATACTAATAAACAGGGGTAATTCAAACATGGAGTGGGAAAAAAAGCTTTTAGTGGGGATTAAACAGTTTGATGACCAGCACAAAGAACTGATTAGAATCATATCGGAACTCAGAAGCTCTAAAAACAGCGGAGAGAGTAAAATATACCTGAAAAGTCTCTTATTTGAACTTATCAGCTACACAAAGTATCACTTCACAGCTGAAGAGAGGATGATGGAGAAACATAACTATCCCTATTTTAAAGACCACAAGCTTGAGCATGAAAAACTTACAGAACAGGTTGAGAATTTTCTTGAACAATACTCAACCGGTAAAAGCAGCCTGGATGAAGAGGTTTTTGAATTTCTGAAAAAATGGCTCTTTGACCACATACTTGTAACTGACAAAAATATGGGAGATTATCTCAACAAAAGAGGTTTAAGGTAATTATTTAATAAGTCTGCTCAAAAAAGATTGACCCTGCAGTGCTTTTACTGTGTCTGATTTTTTAAAAGTACAATCAATTTTTAAGAGATAAATAAAATGAACAGTAATATTATTAAACTCAACTTTGCAGAATATATAAAAAGAAAATTCCAGTTCCTTGACAGCGTTTTTTTGAGCCTCCCGCTCAACAACCTGGAGGATGGTAAAAAGAGAATATAACTGTTGATTTTATTCCTCTTTTTGAAACTATCAGCGACCTTGAAAAGTCCGATTCAGTAATGCGCCGTCTCTACAGCAGCAGTTTTTACAGGGCACATATAGCCCGCAGAAATAACAGACAGACTGTTATGCTCGGTTTTTCAGACGGAACAAAAGATGGAGGATACTTTACAGCAAACTGGGGGATATACAAGGCCAAAGAGGCATTAACAGCAGTATCTGAAGAATTTAATATAAAGCTCACATTCTTTGACGGAAGAGGCGGACCTGCAGCGCGCGGCGGAGGGAAAACCCACAACTTCTATACCTCCCACGGCAGGAGCATAGAGAATACAAGCTTGCACCTGATAAAAGCCGGATTACTCGAACTAAATCATTACGGGATCAGTTAATCCCCTGAGCGGATTAACTGATCCCGGTTACTTACAAGCGCAGTGGTAAATCACAAACCCATATGCTTAAGCCCGCCTGCATTGATTACATTTTTAAATCCGTTTCTTTCAAGTATCGCTTTTGCCTGGCCGCTCCTGTTACCTGTTCGACAATAAAGAATAATCAGACCATCCCTGTCGCCGAATTCATCAAGCTTCATTTCAATCTCACCCAGGGGGATATTAACAGCTCCTTTAAAATGAAGTGCTGCAAACTCTTCAGGTGTGCGCACATCTGCTACCAGGGCGCCCCTGTCAATCCACTCCTGTACCTTTTCTGAAGAGGCAACACCACCCCTCAGATAAAAAAAATAAGCTGCAGCTGAGGCTGCAATTACAATAAAAATTATGGTTTTTATATTCATAAAAGTATCTCCACTAATATCATTTTAAATTACACACAACAATAATTATGACAACCAGAATTGCCATCTGTTTAATTTTTTTACCTTTCAAAAAAAACCTGCATCTCCTCAAAGAGAGGGCTCTTTTAAAGATAATTTACTTAATGAAAATTATGGGAAAGTATAATAAAGTCAATCAATCCCAAACAAAACCCTCTCCCGACTTGATGGGCTTACTTCTACCCACATTTATGCTCCCGGCCCCCAGCCGATTAACCTGACGTGCTGAATGAACTTATTCCGGCTTCCCCCGGAGGGGGATGAAAAAATTCTGCTCATATTTTTATTTAATTAATGCTAGAGTAAAACAAACAAGTCAAAAATAGCACAAAAAAAAGTTAATTAACCCCCTTCGGGGGTGGCGGAAAATGATTTCCTGGGGGAAAAGAATTCATTCCGCCGGGGGCTTAGCCGAATTAATTGTTCGTTGAAAGAAGTGGGTAGTAGTGAGCTTGATGGGAGAGGGTGCACAAGCGATAGCGAAGTGCGGGTGAGGGCATTTATATGTATCAATTAAGATGTGGGTAATTAATAGCCCCTGGGACAGGGGCTTCCCTGCGAAAGATCCATCATCCAATAAAAAAAAGGGCCGCATATTATGCCGGCCCTTTTTATCTATCGAAAAAAAATTAAATCACTTTTTGTAGCAGGCTTCAATCTGATCTTTAAACTTTTCAAGTACCGCGCTTCTTTTCAGCTTCATAGTCTGAGTGAGCATCTTGTTATCAAGCGAAAAGGGCTCAGAATCGAAGATAAATTTTTTAGGAATCTCGTAGTTATGATAATTTGCCTTAATCGTATCTACAATCTCCTTCTCCAGAAAATCGGTACACTCTTTACGCTTAATAAGCTCAGCAGGATCTGTGGGGAGATTATTCTTTAATGCCCATTTTTCCATTACAACAAAATCGGGTATTACAACGCATACATTGTATTCCTTCCCCTCGCCGTATATCATTGCGTATTCTATATAATGGTTCAGCTTAATATCCTCCTCAAGTGAAGCAGGGAAAACATACTTGCCGTTCTGCAGCTTATACTGCTCCTTGATCCGACCTACAATATAGAGAAATCCGTCCTCATCAATATATCCCCTGTCCCCTGTACGGAACCCGCCGTCAGAAGTCATGGCAGCAGCTGTCGCTTCAGGCTTTTTGTGATACCCCTGCATAACATTGGGCCCGTAAACAATAACCTCGCCATCCTTTGCATTCTCACCTGTAATTGAACGGTCGATAACAACTCTTACTTTATCCTGCACAGGCCCCACACTACCAATACGGTAAGCGTTTGCACGATTAAGGGTTACACCGGGAGAAGTTTCTGTTAAACCGTAAACATCGTAAAGAGGGATTCCCAGGTCCCAGAAAAACTTTGAAATTTCCGGGTTCATTGCAGCGCTCCCTGTCATTGATGATGTGAGGCGGCCCCCAAGTTTTTCGCGTACCTTGCTGAAAACAATCTTATCTGCTATTTTAAACTTCAGATTAGTCATAAAACTCGACTTACCCTGTTCAGCCAGTAAACGTCTCTTTTTACCCGATTCAACTCCCATTACAAAAAGCTTCCGCGCAAGTCCCCCTTCATCATTCATCTTTGTCCAGAGCCCGTCATATATGCGGTTAAAGACCCTTGGAACAGAGATAAGAAAAGTGGGGCGCACTTTCTGGATATCATCCACAATAGTTGTGGGCCCTTCAGCAAGACCTATGGCAGCGCCTATCTGAACCATGGTAAGCACCTCTCCAAGACCGTATGAATGCGCCCATGGGAGTATATTTAAAGTTACAGTGGTCTCATTATATTCCGGGTATGCCTTTACCCGTGCATGAGAGTTACTCGATAAATTCCCGTGAGAAAGAAGAACACCTTTAGGTTCACCTGTTGTTCCTGAAGTATAAATAAGAACATTAATAACTGAATGATCAGGACTCTCTGCAGGGACAGGCTTACCTGCACCCTTCTTTTCCAGATCCTTCATTGTGTCAGGACCATCACCTTCCATTATAATAACCTTCTCGACCTTAGGGGATGCGGCAATAATATCTTTCAGACTTTCATAAATCTCTTTCTTTGATATAAACAGAACCTTAATGTCAGCATCATTAATGATATATTTCCATGTCTGCATAAGCTCAGCTTCATACATAGGAACATATCTTGCTGAGAGCCCGCTTGTAGCGAAAAATCCCACTGCCCAGTCAACTGAGTTTCTGGAAATAATCCCTACTGCGTCATTTTTCTTAATTCCTAAAAGGGCCAGGCCTGCGCGGCAGTTATCAACCCTTTTGCTGAAATCAGCATAGGTGACCCATTCATAATCACCATTGCCGTTCTTCTCCCCGAAAATATGCCTGTCGGGGAATCTGGCAACTGTGTTAATTAAAAAATCTACTGTGTTGTCAGGTTTATCAAGCTGATACATTACTCCCTCTCTTTTAATTTGTATTATTTTTTAACAAGACTCAACATTATTATCATAATACATAGAAAAAGTCAAATCTTTATTCTTTTTTTAGAACAGGCATGCGATTTTATATGCAAGTTGTTTATTATCTGAACATATTGCTATAAATAAGAGCATAATTTTAAAATTAACGCTTTTATTCTCATGAATGAACATATAGCGGATTATTTTGAGTTTAATTTACTTTAGTGAAAGTGGTGTAATTTATGCAGAAACATTCCTATCTCCTTTATGCGGATCTGAATACCCGTATCATTAGAGATCCCTATTGAAATACCCCCGCGCCGCTCTTAAGAAGTTCAATCCGCTTACGCTCCCTTCTTATGAGAAAAGAACAGATATGACCCGCATCAACTGAATGTATTGCATTATCATTATCATTATCATGTAGAATGCTGTAAAATCCCCTTAAAAATCAGAAGCCCCTGCATCTGCTGCAGGAGCCCCGATCTTTACTCAGCAATAATTATTCTATGAATAGTCAACTTTCCCTTTTATACCTGTAACCGATAAATATTGACACAGCACCAAGAAGCACTATAACAAACAGCACAGACAGGGGGAGATAAAAGGTCCATCTTGTATTAACCGGAAGGAGTTTTACTATATTCTCAAAACCGCTTGAACGGTTTGTCAGCTCACCGCCGATCGAACTGGCCACTATTCCACAGACAAAAGCAAGAACACCCAGCAATGCAGTAAATATATACAAGGGCCGATTCTCCAGAATGCTTTCCCGGTAAAGATACCTGATAACAATAAAAGCAGCAGTAAAAACAAGCATTACAAATGAAATAGTAATTTTATTTTTGATTATACCGCTATTTAACATTGCCATCATAGGCATAATTATAAATCCGGAAATGATTGTTAAAACAAGAAAAATAAAACCGGATGATACTGATAAAAGCATAACAAAATCCATCTCTTTTTTTAACGACTCACCTAAAGCCGGATTTCTTTTCCGCAGATAAATTTTAGCTGCAACAGATAGAGAAAAAATAAACATAGTACCCATTAACAGATGCAAAAGCATTGAGTGAAATGCAGGATTAATCATATCAGTTACCCCCTTTTAAAGCTGTATTCCGGTCTTTAGTCAATACCATAACAATACCGGAAATTAAAGCAGCTGTAAAAAACATTAAAACCAGAGTCGTCAGAATCCACCTGGAAAGTATTTCACTCCTGAATTCTGATTCAATACTATAGTAAGCTATCTCTTCCTCGCTATGGGCTTTTTTCATCGGTATACCCATTTTAACAGATTTTGCTCCCGCATGCTCTTTAATATTAACCGCATGATCCCAGGTAATCTGGCCAGGATAGAACAACTTGATAGTGACCCATTCAATTTCATCCCAGGGAACTGCAGCCCCCTCAAACTTTTTCGCCTGAATTTCCGCGTCTCGTCCAAATCCGAGGGTATGAGGGAAAGATACATAGTGCCATCTTGTACCTGTGGAATTTTTATGAACCGCCATTGCAATATTATACTTACCCATATGAGAAAACATTTTATCGTCACGGTAATTCCCCGTATCCATGGCCCTGGTTAAATCCAGCATCCAGTTCCCCTCCAGCCAGATCGCCTTTGACGCAATGTCCGCCCTGCTCCCCGATGGAGGCCCAAGGAGCCGGCGAGGAATAACATCCCCATTCTTCCACTTATGTGCAGGGTCAAATTTCACAGTCATATCACTTGAAAGATAATAAATATCATTCATTGTGTATTCAAGATTTTTGATTTTATCCCAGTTCAAAGCGTAAATACCGGTTTTCTGCGGATCGAACATAAACTTGGGCGCCTTTGCATCGCCATCCCAGTTTGTTGAAAACATTGCCCCCTTATCCGCTTTTCTGTCATCAAGAAGGAAGGTATCTTCAGCATAACCTATAGGATTTGACCTGTGAGAACGCCAGTGCCAAAAATCGAGGAAATAACCGGCATCAACAAGTTTTTCCAGCTCATCCTTACTCCGTTTAGTTCGCCAGTCACCAGGAACATAACGTGTTTCAGGAAGAAACTTCCTTACTTCATCAATTCCAACATGCTTCTTCGCCTCTTCAGGATCAGCCATACTTGTCATAAACCTCATCCCTTCACTAACAGTAATAAATCCGCCATACTGAGCAAAATTTTCTACCGCTCCGTCATCAACAAACATGGTAAATCTGTCTTCATAGATCTTTTGAGGTTCAGGCCCCGGAACAGACCGCCCATAACGAACCCACTTCCCATCTTCATATACCAGATAATCATGATAAATGGACCCATGCTCAGAAGGCCACTGAAGCCTCCAGAAAACATCCTTGTCATTATAAGCAACTTTAACCTTTATTTCAGTTAAAAGCTCATCAGGGATAATAATATTCCTGGCAGGATCATCGCGCACAACTCCGGTGGAACCGAAAAAAAACGCAATAATCAGAACAATTGCAGCAATAAATGCAAAATAAAAATAAACCTTATCTATTCGCATACCCGCTCCCTTTAAAAATTGGATTAAACTGATTTTTGTATATAATATACTGAAAAAAAATCAAAAACATAGACTTTTTTTCCAACACGGAAATAATTATACCTCCTCTACAAAAAATTATGTACAAAACTTCCCGCGTCAATAGGGTGAGTATAAAGATTTTACATAGGGGGAACCCATCCATGATAGACTTAAGAAGCGATACAGTTACAAAACCCTCAAAATCAATGCTTGAGGCAATGATGAAGGCTGAAGTGGGGGATGATGTTTTTAAGGAGGACCCCACTATAAATGCCCTTGAGGATAAAGCAGCAGCTCTTTTCGGCATGGAGAGATCCCTTTTCTGCCCCAGCGGCACCATGACAAACCAGATTGCAATTAATGTACATGTGAAACCGGGAGATGAGGTTATTTGCGATAAGATCTGCCACATCTACTATTACGAAGGGGGAGGGATCGCAAAAACTTCAGGCGCCTCAGTTGCCCTCCTTTCAGGAGACAGGGGACGATTTACAGCAGAGGATGTTTCATCTGCCATCTCCCCTGATGATATACATAGGCCTGTAACAAAACTTGTTGCTGTGGAAAACACCGTAAATAAAGGGGGCGGAGCATACTGGGATATTGATGAGCTTAAAAAAATAAGCTCCATATGCCGGGAGAAAAATATAGGCTTTCACCTTGACGGAGCCAGGCTTTTTAATGCACTTGCAGAAACAGGGGAAAAACCTGAAGATTACGGCAGGCTCTTTGACTCAATATCAATATGCCTTTCAAAGGGTCTTGGCGCTCCGGCCGGTTCCCTTCTCCTTGGCAGTTCAGATTTTATAAAGAAAGCCCTGAGAGTACGCAAGGTAATGGGGGGCGGCATGAGGCAGGCCGGATACCTGGCAGCAGCAGGGATCTACGCCATTGACAAAAACATTGGACGGCTTAAAGATGATCACGCCAAAGCCCGGGACATGGGGAAACTCCTTTCATCACTTGATTATATTGAGGAAGTCTATCCGGTGCAGACAAATATTCTTATTTTCAAACTGAAAGATAAAATTAAAGACACAGTCTTTATTGAAGAGCTGAATAGAAATGGAATTAAGGCGCTCATATTCGGCCCCCAGACAATACGCTTTGTCACACACCTGGACTTTACAGATGATATGTTGAAGAAAGTTAAAGATGTGCTTGTATCCATAAAGGCTTGATAAGAATTCTGGAGCCCCCGCATCTCCCATTGTCAGCCCCCTAGGGGGCACATTATAAAAGCTCAGAAGCAGTTTAATCAATCAAAGGATTTAAACACCCTCTAATATTGTTGAGTTTGTAAAAAATTTAAAAACAATACGACGAGATCAGCAAAACAAAACTTTGACTGATAGATGGATTGATTTCTACAGTGTATTGAAATTCAAACATTGCAGATTAAGAATGAAGATGTTTAAATAATTTCAGTGTTAATTCCTTAACTTTTTTTTGAAATGAAATGCTCTAATATCCCCGCCGCCGAAGGCGGCGGGGATATGGAAAACATCATTATTGCACTAAAAAATATCTTTAGGAATAATTACTGAAATAATTTTAAAATAGTTATAGGAATGATAAAACTCAAACTACCAGAGTAATATTATATAAACTCGTGCCCCCTTTGGGGGACAGGGGGCCCTGCCGCTAAAACGCTGAATGATAGTCTGTGAGCGTCTGCCGATTTGTTCCAGTGCAGATTTTAAGTGCGCACAAAAAAAGCCGGCATAAATGCCGGCTTTTTCTATACGTAAAGGCTTTTCCCCCCTACTCCAATGGAGCACCTGTAAATACAGGATCACTAGCCTTAATAGTGGCTGATTCATTAAACTTAATCGCCTCTGTTCTTCCGAAATATTTCGGGAATTCAGAACCGAGATAAAACTGCGAAGAAAGAACTTTACCTGTGTAGAATGCTGCTTCGCCGTTATCAGCAAGGAATGCATCTCTTTCAGCGCCTTTAAGGTCTCCAACAAGCTCCTGCATTTTAGGCTGGCAGATTGTAAGATTCCAGATATGACACCATGCAAGAGCGAGCATATACATAGCTTCCTGAAGAGGTGTGGCATGCATAAAGAGGTGGAGGAATTTCCCCCCAGCCATCTGCTGCTTAAGCATTTCGATCACTTCATCAAGCTCTTTCATCCCTCTTACAAAAAGATCAAGATATTTATCATCTACAATACCTTTAGCTTTTGCAAGGGTATCTTCCATTCTTCCCTTAAGTACTTTATAATTATACTGGTCCTTGTTCATGAGAATTTTTCTCATTGTAAGGTCCATAGACTGAATACCGTTTGTTCCTTCCCATATGGCAAGAATCTTGGAATCCGCCATCATTCTTGCTACAGGGTAATCCATACAGTATCCGTATCCGCCGTATACCTGCATAGCCATAGATGTAATTTCCACACCCTTGTCTGTACAGCCTGCTTTTGCAATAGGAGTAAGAATTTCAAGAAGGGCTTGAGCCTCATTAACCTTGTCCTCTGTTTCAGCAATCTTTTTAAGGTCCATCTGATAGTAGAGATAGTATATAAGCATTCTCTGCCCTTCAAGGTGAGACTTCATCCATAGAAGCATTCTTTTTACGTCAGGATGTTTGCTGATGGCAACAAGAGGAGCATCAGGATTAAGCATCTGTGTTACATCAACGCCCTGATATCTGTTCTTTGCGTAAGTTATAGAATTCATGTATGCAGCTGAAGCATTTCCATGCCCCTGAACCGCAACACCGTTACGCGCAAAGTTCATCATCTTAAACATAATCTTCATACCCTGACGCTCTTCGCCAAGAAGGTATCCGTAACAGTCGCCGCTGTCGCCGAAAGCAAGCTGTGAAGTACCCTGTCCATGAAGACCCATTTTGTGCTCAATACCTGTACAGATTACATCATTAAATTCTCCGGGAGAACCGTCTTCCTTAAGTCTGTATTTAGGAACTATAAATATTGAAATACCCTTTGTACCTTTTGGGTCTCCTTCGATCCTTGCAAGTACAGGGTGAATCATATTTGAATAGTAGTCATTCTCACCTGAAGAGATGAATATTTTCTGGCCTGTAATTTTATAAACACCGTCAGAAACTTTTACTGCTTTAGATTTAAGGTTACCAACATCGGAACCTGCATCAGGCTCTGTAAGACACATTGTTCCGCCCCACTCCCCTGTCATAATCTTATCGCCGAAAAGATGCTTCTGCTCTTCTGTACCAAATTCGAAAACAAGCTCCATGGCACCGTGAGAAAGGCCGGGATACATACCTAAACTGTAATTAGAGGCACATGCGAATTCCATAACCGCTGTACTGATAGAAACCGGCATACCCATTCCGCCATGCTCAGGTTCATCAGCAATACCCATAAAACCTGATTCATAATAGGTATCAAGAGCAGGATGAAAACATGCCGGGATTTTAACTTCTTTAGTTGCAGGATCCCATTGTGCGCCGACCTTGTCCCCTTCTTCAGCTGTTGGATAAAATACATCAACAGCAATCTGCTCAGCAAGATCAATTGTCGCATCAAATGTATCTCTGTCGAAATCTGCGAATACGGGAAAACTTACAAGTTTGTCAACTTCGAGAACTTCAAATAATACAAATTTCACATCCCTGGTATCTACTAGTGGATTAAGCATAAAAGCCTCCTAAAAATTAATTTTATCTTGTCACAATGTTTCTTGATAAAATAAGATAATCCCCCCTTACAAAAGGCCGGAATAAAAACATTCCGGAGCCTGTATGCTGCTCATCTTATTTAAAAACAAGTTATGTTCAGATCAATTGAATTGAATGAAAAAGAAAAAATAAAAACCGGACACAACACTAAAATTTTTTATTTATTTAACACACAAACTACTCATTTAACAATAATTGCTACCAAAAGACTTTTTATCTGTCAATAAAAATTGATTTTTTAATATAAATTGACCTAAAAAAAGTCAGTTTTCACTGCTCATTCTAAATTAAACTTAAAAACAAGAACTCCCTCTTCAACAATAACTTCCGGCTTTACACTGGCATTCTTAAAAACCTTAATCATCTTGCTGTTTTCATAAAGTACGCTGGCACTCAAGGTTTTAATACCCCTTTTTCCGGCTATTTCAATAAGGTATTCCATAAGAAATGTGGCAATACCTCTACCCTGATATTCCTCATCAACAATAAAAGCCATTTCATAGCTGCCGTCAGTTTCATAATAGGCATATCTTGCTTCAGCAATAATTTTATGGATTCTACCTTTTTCAACAACTCCAACTATTGAGAGGGTTTTATCATAATCCACTGCCACATAACGCTGCATATTTTTATGCGGCATGGAGCTGATTCGCGAATAGTAGCGCAGATATTTTGCTTCATCGGAAAAAAGGTAAAAAAGATCCCTCATTTTATCTTCATCTGAAGGCTTTATCGGCCTGATTTTAACATCAACATTCCCTTTAAAAGTCTTCATTATTTCGATATCTTCAGGATAATTACTTGAATGATCCGCACAGTAAATCTGATCCTTATATACAAAGCCCAGCTTTTTCGCCTCTTCAAGAAGGGCCTCTCTATGATCAGGGTGAGCGATTTCGATCATTGAAATAACTCTTTCCCTTATCGATTTCCCGAAAAGATTTGCCACTCCATATTCAGTAACAACATACCTGGTAACACCCAGAGTGGCTCTTGCCATATCAGCCTCATGATCATGCTTAATGACAATATTACTCTTCCCCTCCTGGTCAACAGAGTTAAGAACAACTATAGACCTGCCCCGCCTTGCAAATGCCGCACCAACGGAAAAATTCAGCTTACTCTCATATCCGGAAAGAAGATTATCACCTGAATGAAAAACAATAGACTCCCCGGAAACATCAATCCTCTTGACATTCATGATGCTGACAAGCTTATCAACCCGTCGTATGTTCATCGGGTTTGCCAGTATTGCAATAGGGTAAAATTCGAAAAGATGATTCTTGGAAATATAATCATAGAGCTCTCTTGTACCGTAACAGTAACTGGCAGTAACCTGCCCCCCTTTATACCTGCTCTTCTCATTAGACACAGCACCGCTCTCAATCAGGTCCATAACCCAGTCGGAAAAAACATTTGTAAAAACGCCAAGCCCCTTTTTCTCTTTAAGATGCTCAGCAATAGCGTCAAAAATACGCCCCACATGCATAACAACCGTTGTGCCGTCATTTATAAGATTCGATACATATTTCCCTATTTTAGACATTTCAGGGGTAAAGGGCTTTCTTTTCATTACAGGTATCGGTTCCATACTCTCTATTATATGATGGACCTGATCAACATGAACAAAGGTATCACCAAAGGTTACAGGCATGGAATAATTGATTTCTGCTATAACAATTTTAGCCTGTTTTATTACTATCTTTGCCACATCACAGGCAACACCAAGACTCATATACCCCCTCTCGTCAGGGGGGGACATGGTAACAACAGCAACATCAACACGCTGCGCCCCCCTTGAAAAGATGTAGGGTATTTCCATGAGATTTGCAGGGATAAAATCAACCTCCCCTGACTCAATCCTTTTAATAATACTCTCACCTGTACTGAAGGTTTTAAGCCTGTACTTGGATCCGTTATCCTGCCCCATATCAAGGTAATCAGCCATTGTAATAAGCTGAATCAGCTCAAGATCAAGCAGGTTCGGTCCTGTAGACTTTAACATTTCAGAAATGAACATAGCAGGCACAGCAGGCCCGCTGCTTAGAAAAATTTTAGCCCCGGGCTTTATCAGGTTAAGGACTTTTTCAGCAGTTGTAATTTTATCCGAATACATCTCTCGTTACCGCCTTTATTTTTTTGACTCTTCCTCTTTACGGAGCTCTTTTTTAAGAATTTTACCCACATTGCTCTCAGGAAGAGAGTCTCTTATTTCGATTACAGATGGGAGCTTATACTTTGCCAGCCTCTCCTCACAGTAAGCCATAATCTCCTTCTCTGTTACACTCTCCCCCTCATTGGGAACAACAAAAAGCTTTATATTTTCTCCCCTTTTAACATCGGGAATACCAATTGCTGCAGCCTTCTGCACTTTAGGGTGCTCGTAAAGAACTTCTTCAATTTCCCTCGGGTATACATTATATCCTGAGGTTAAAATAATATCTTTCTTTCTGTCAACTATAAAGAAGTAGCCATCCTCGTCCATATATGCTATGTCACCTGAATATAGCCAGCCGTTACGGATTGTTTTTGCGGTTTCATCAGGCTTATTTAAATATCCTGAAGTCACCTGGGGCCCCCTGAATATCATCTCACCTTCTTTACCAACAGGCATATCCTCTGTGCCGTTTTCAAGATCAACAATTCTCACTTCAGTATCAGGATATGGAAGGCCTATACTCCCCGGTTTATGATTCCCCTTATATGGATTAAGATGAGTCTGCGGAGAGGTTTCTGTCATTCCGAAACCTTCGTTTATATGTGCGCCTGTAAGCTCGTGGAACTGATTCATTACCTCCACAGGGAGTGATGATGCCCCTGATGAAAGAACCTTATAGCAGGACATGTCGGTTTTCTTTAAATCAGGATGCTGAAGCATTCCCACATACATTGTGGGAACCATGGAACATATAGTGGGCCTGTATTTTCTTGTTGCTTCGAGAAGTTCCTGCGGCTGAGGCTTTGGAACCATTACTGCTGTCCACCCCATTGAAACAGGAAGATTAAGCGCTGCAGACATGCCCAGTATATGGAACACCGGAGGAGCGGATATTACAACCTCATTACCCGGTTCAAGCCCCAAAAACCAGGCATGATACATCTGCACCATGGAACTTAAATTCCTGTGGGTAAGAACAGCTCCCTTTGACTGGCCGGTAGTACCACCTGTGTACTGATAAACTGCTACATCATCAATTTTAACATCACCTTTTTTATAATCCCTCTTCTCTTTCACTGCATCAAGCCATTTGTAAACCCCGTCTGCGTCAGGCACATCAGCTTTCATACCCTTTTTTTTACCAACAAGTTTAAAGAGAAAACTTTTGATTCCGGGGAGATAATCCCCTATTGATGTATAAATAATCTTTTCAACAGAAGTATCCTTTCTCAGATTAATCATTCTTTCAGCAAGAAGATCGAGTGTAATCAGAATCTTCGCTTTTGCGTCATTAAACTGATAAGCCAGCTCCCTGTCAGTATAGAGAGGATTATTCATCTGGACTATAGCCCCCAGCCTGAGAGCAGCATAGTATGCTGCAGCTGTCTGGATCATATTAGGAAGGAGAATCGCAACAACATCCCCCTGCCTCACACCCTTTTCATAGAGAAAACCTGCAACTCTCTCTGTGAGGGCATCAAAATCCTTGAATTTGATTTTATACCCCATAAAAATAAAACCTGTATTTTCAGGATATTTCTTAACAGTCCTGTCAAGAAACTGATGAATACAGACCTCTTCATAATTGATATTTGCCGGAACCCCATCTGCATAATGCTTTAGCCATGGTCTGCTTAAATAAAGATTCATACTGTTCATAATTTCCCCCCCGGAAACCTTTAATTTTATTAAGTCACAGCATTATATCATTTTAAATACATTAAAGTCAAATTCTTTTACTAAAATTTTACTTTCAATTTGATATATTATCAACTATAAAATGATGCCGCAGAAAATAGGGGGAGGGGGGATAAAATAATTTCGAAAAAAAAGCTGCCTTAAAAAAGGCAGCCCAACACAATTTCGTATACTTCTTACCAGAAGAATTGATCATTGTGTCAATAATGGCATAATAAACCGTGCTTGTCAAACTTATTTTAAACATATTATAATTTTTGGTAAATTTTTACAAAAAATTACAAAATACTACTTAAAAATTCTCCACTCACTGGAATAAATATTAAACCTGTTCTTCCGCACAAAACCTGCCAGGGTTATACCGCTTTCACGGGCCATACTTACAGCAAGACTTGTTGGAGCAGAAACCCCTGCAATAACAGATGCCCCTGCTCTGACCCCTTTCATTACCATTTCGTAACTGAGGCGCGATGAAAGGATGCAGAAAAACCCCACACCATGTTTCCCGTTTAAAATCAGATATCCTGTGCATTTATCCAGTGCATTGTGGCGCCCCACATCCTCGGCAAAAACAAGACAGTACCCGTCCATGCTATAAAGAGCTGCAGCATGGGTGGCTCCTGTTTCATTGAAAATCTTCTGCCTTGGGAAAAAATCCTCCTGAAGATTAAAAAGAAGATCCCCGGGAAATAAAGGCTTTCTTTCTTCTTCAGGTGTTTCCCCTCTATCTCCGGCAGCCCCCCTTTCAGGAATTACACCTGCGGAGCTCCGTATAATTTTTATCTCCCCTGATCCGGAATCCCCGGTAATTTCCGCCTCCACATCAACAGTGCTTTCATCAATAAGCGAAACCGATTTAATATCTACAGGGGATTTTACCAGCCCGGAATTATAGCATATCCCTGCGGCAAGCTCCCGGTCCATACCGGGCATCCTCATACAGAAAAACTTTGCAGTGCCATTTACCCTTACTTCGAGAGGGGCTTCAACAGCAAGAGTATCATGGAGTTTCCCGTAAACACCCTTATCAAAAGTCATAATTTCAAATTTTTCTGTTTCCATTATAATCCTTCAAAATAAAAAATATCATCTCATAAACAGCACTATACTGGTGAAACGCCAATATATGGAGACTGCCCGGCGCAGCTTCTGCATTTTTCACCATGTTTCACCGGATAAGCCTCGCCGCAATCTACACAAATAGCTGAAGGGCCGCCTTTAACTCTGGCCAGTTTCCCGGGGTCTACTTTAACACGCTGCATACTCAAGAGCCCATGGCCCGCTTCTTTTATCTGGCCGAAAAGCAGATCCCCATCCTGTTCTTTTTTCGATTTCAGCTTGAGAAACCAGCTGTTAACCTCCGGCCAGTTTTTCAGCTTCTCCGGATCAAGATAAACCCTAACCCCTTCTCCGCTCCTCTTATCATACATGGTGATAGCGAATTTACCAAAATCCATTATTTTCACCCAGCCGTTTCCTATTGTACAGGGAGTAAGGAGCTGAATAGAATCAGGCAGACAGACCTCTGTTTCACTTATAGCGTCAAAAAATTCTCCTTCCGGAAGATTTTTTAAAGCCATATCCACCATAAACCCGCCTATAAGAAGGCCTGGCGCCAGGTTCCCGTGGAATGATTCAACAAGCCTTACATATTCTTCATATGAGTACTTACCAATATACATAATTTTCTCCATTTTTTATAAATAATTCATCAGTATGCAAGAGCCAGCTTTACCTCTCTGGCAGCCCTGTTTACCTGTTCACTCCCTTCACTCTGTGCAAGGGGACGCTCAATCCAGGTTTTACTTAATCTCCCGTCAACTACAGGGAGAATTTCATCTGCAAGATACAAAGCTTCATTTATATCATGGGTTACGTAAATTATCGGGATATCGAATCTCTTCTTAATATTGATCATCTCTTCCCTTAAACTCCGGCGTGAAACAAAATCGAGCGCTGAAAAAGGCTCATCTAAAAGCAGAACTTCAGGCTCCCTTGCAAGGGCCTGGCAGACAGCACACCTCTGCCTCTCACCCCCTGAAACCATGTGTGGCTTTCTCTGCATCAAATGATCAATTCTGAATATTTCAAAAAGCTCAAATACATTTTTTCTGTCAGAAGCTGCAAAAGCGGCATTTTCAAAAAGATTCAGATGAGGGAAAAGAGTATAATCCTGAAAAACATATCCTGTTTTCCGCTTACGGGGAGGGATGGATCTTCGAGTATCGGAATCAAACCAGATTTCATCCCCCAGAGTAATCCTCCCTTTATCCGGCATGTCAAGCCCGGCAAGCATTCTCACCAGAGTGGTCTTCCCCCCTCCTGAAGGACCTATCATTACTGATATGCTGCCCGGATTACAGAAAAAAGAGATATCTATTTCAAAACATGATAGTCTTTTTTTTACAGAAACCTTCAATGACATTATCTTTCCTCATTAAGTTTATTTACAAGAAAAAGGAAGAGGAAACTCACCGGCAGAAAGGCAAGCGACATTAATGCTGCTCCCCTGTAATTCATAGTTTCCACAGCTTCATATATGGCGATTGAAGCCACCTTTGTTACACCGGGGATACTCCCGCCAACCATTACAATTACTCCAAAAGCCCCCATGGCGTGGAGAAAGACAAGAACAGCTGCTGCCAGTATTCCGCTCAGACAGTTAGGGAGAACAACGCGGAAAAATATCTCCCATCCGCCTAAGCCGAGAACAGAAGCGCTCTCGATAAGTCTCCGGTCAAGCTTCAGAAAAGCCGCTTTCATCGGCTGAACTGCAAAGGGGATACTGTAAACCGCAGTTGCAAGTGTAATCCCGGCAAAGGAGAAAAGAAGAGAGCTTCCAGTGAAAGTTTCATAGGTCTCTCCTAATGCTCCGCCAGGTCCCATAACCACTATCAGATAAAAACCGATTACAGTAGGAGGGAGTGCTGCGGGGAGATAGACAAGAGACTCTACCAACGATTTTCCCCTGAATCTGAAAAAAGCCAGAATATAAGCTATTGGAGCTCCAATTATAATCAGTATAATGGTAACAGTCAGAGCCAGTTTAAGGGAGACAAAAAAAGGGGTAAAATCCATTTATCTGCAACCTACTTATAACCGTATTTCAATTTTATTTTCCCCGCTTCAGGTGAGAGGAGAAACTCCGCGAACTTCTCAGCCATAAGGTAATTTCCGCTTCTTTTAAGCACACATGCTGACTGGACAACAGGGGGAGCATCTTCAATAATATAATAGCACCCCTTTTTACCCTCTTTAGAAACAACAGCTGACATGGCGCAGAAAGCAGCATCAACAGCTCCGGTTGAGGCATACTGGAAAGATTGCGCAACTGTTTGAGCTGTAACTGTTTTATCCTTTATTTCAGCAGCTATGCCTGATTTATCCAAAGCCTTCATTGCAGAAGTGCCATAGGGGGCTGTTAAGGGGTTTGCAATAGCTATTTTTTTTAATTCATTGCTGACTAAAGATTCCCGCCACTCCTTTCTGCTGCAGAAATTTTTATTTCGTGACCAGAGAACAACAGCTCCCTTTGCATAAACAAGAGGCTTATCTGACAAGCTGGCCTTAAAGAGTGCTTCAGGCCTCTCCTCATCAGCAGAGAGAAAAAGATCATATGGAGCGCCATTGATTATCTGATTATAGAGACTCCCGGTGGAGGTAAAAACCCCCTCAACTTTGATTCCTTCTTTTTTTTCAAATTCATTTTTAATCTCGTTGAAAGGATTAATAAAATTAGCTGCAACAGCAATTCTTAACAGAGTTTCACCGTAAAGGGGGGCGGTTAAAGGGGAAACCAGCAGAACAAAAATTATAAATTTAACAATTCGAAACATTTGCAACTCCATAAAAACTACAACTAATATGCCAAATTTAACATAAAAAACTATAGTGTCAATATTTTTTAAATAAAAATTTTTGAAGGTTGATAAAAGGGGCTGTCTCAAAAGTCGGATTTTCAGGGATTTGTCATTCCGGTTTTGCAACTTCAATTATTGCAAATACCGGAATCTCCTGATTGAATCAGACCTAAGAGATACCGGCATTTTGCTTCGCTACAGCCGGTATGACAAAAAAATACTTTTTGGACAGCCCCTTTTAAATAATATCGAGGGGACTAAATTTTTTCTATTCTTACTGCACATGCCTTATATTCAGCTGTTTTTGTTTCAGGGTCAAAAACATTATTTGTCAGCCAGTTGGCGTTACCTTCTCTAAAATGGAAAGACATCCATACAAGTCCTGCCGGGATTTCATCAGTTACTTTTGCTCTGACTTTTACGGAACCGCGGCGGGAACTCACCTTCACATACTCCCCATGTTTAACTCCGAGTTTTTCAGCGTCGGCTGCTGAGATATCGGCTGTTTCTTCACCCATCATCTGGTTTAGACCGGTTTTATCGTCTATTACACGGTCGAAACCGCTACGCCCGGTCTGTGTCCTTGTATGATAATGATAGAGCCTTCGTCCCGTACTTAGAACAAACGGATATTCACTATCTTCAACCTCCGCCGGCGGGGTCCATTCAATACCTTTAAACAGGCCTTTGCCGCGTGAAAATTTCCCATCTCTGTGAAGAAATGTTGTTCCTCCATGTTCCTCATTAGGACATGGCCACTGAAGACCATCATTTTCTATCCGGTAGTACTTGATGCCTCCGTATGGTGGAGCCAGTACAGAAAGCTCATTATCCCATATCTCCTGAGCGCTGCTGGACGGCCAGTCATGTCCCATTCTCCTGGCTATCTCTTTAAATATCCACCAGTTAGGCTTTGCCTGTCCGGGCGCGTCCTTGATCTTCCGCACTCTGCTTACACGGCGTTCACTACAGGTAAAAGTACCATCATCCTCACTCCATGCGGCTGCAGGAAGAACAACATGAGCAAACTTTGTTGTCTCGGTGTGGAATATATCATTACATACAATGAACTCGGCAGATGCAAGCTCATGCTCAACATGAGTCATGTTCGGTTCAGTATTGGCAAGATTCTCACCGAATATATAAAAAGCCTTTATCTTTTTTGTGGGTAATCCTGCCATCATATCAGGTATCATTAAACCCGGTTTATCGGGAAGGGAGTGAACATTCCAGGCCTTCATAAATTTCTCCCTGTTTTTCTCATCAGTTACAGCCTGATACCCGGGGAATACACCGGGAAGTGCTCCCATGTCGCAGGCACCCTGAACATTGTTCTGTCCCCGTAAAGGATTAACCCCTCCACACTCTACCCCCATATTGCCGAGAAGCATCTGCAGGTTTGATGTTGACATTACATTATTTTTGCCGCAGGTATGTTCAGTAACACCAAGGGTATAACATAGCATCCCGGGTTTTATTGAAGACATTGTACGGGCAATCTCTTTAATTGTTTCAACCGGTACACCGGAAATTTCTGAAGCCCTTTCAGGAGTATACTGCATTACAGTTGATTTGAGCTCTTCAAACTGCTCAGTGTTCTCTTCAACAAACTTTTTGTCATAAAGATCTTCATTTATCAATACGTTCATTATACCGTTAAGAAAAGCCACATCAGTACCAACTTTGATCTGCGCATAAATATCCGCTTTTTTAGCAAGCGCGTGATACCTGGGGTCTGCCACAATGATTGTAGCTCCCTTAAGTTTCGCTCGTTTAACAAAGTATGCTGCCACCGGATGGGCCTCTGTCATATTTGTCCCGATGAGAAAAAAGAGCCTGGTGTTTTCAAATTCTCCAAAAGAGTTAGTCATTGCTCCAGAACCGAAAGTTGTTGCCAGACCGGCAACAGTAGGAGCGTGTCAGGTCCGGGCGCAATGATCAATATTGTTAGTACCTATAACAGCCCTGAATAATTTCTGCATATTATATGAGTCTTCATTGATACTTCTGGCGCAGCTTACACCCGCCAGCGCATCAGGTCCTGATTCTTTAATAATCTGTTTAAATTTATTTGCAACAAGGTCAAGCGCCTCGTCCCATGTAGCTTCTTTAAATTCTCCGTCTGCTCCTTTGATCAGCGGAGAAGTTAATCTTTCCTTTGAATAAATGAAATCATAACCGTAACGCCCTTTAACACAAAGATGCCCATCATTGGGCTTTGCTCCCTCCACTCCTGTAACACGGACAATCTGATCCCCCTTGACATGAAGTTCAAGCTGGCATCCCACTCCACAATAAGGGCATGTGGTTCTTACCTTTCTGGTTTCCCAGGCCCTGGCCTTTCCTATAGACTTCTTCTCTATAAGGGCTCCAACCGGGCAGAGCTGGACGCACTCGCCGCACTGCACACAGGTGGATTCACCCATCAGCTTATCCTCATCACATACAACTGCAACATGGGAACCCCTGTGACCGAAATCAAGAACTTCATTTACAACAAGATTGTTACACCCCGCAATACATCTGCCGCACTGAATACATTTACCCGGATCACGAAGAATAAAGGCACCTGACTCATCTCTGGGTTCCGGTTTTTCAACAAGAAATGCCGGCACTTCTATCCCGAGCCTGTAAGCAACATCCTGCAGCTCACAGTTTCCATTTACCTCACAGGAAAGACAGTTGTGATTTCCGTTGGAAAGAAGCATGTTAACTACCATTTTTTTTGCTTCAATTACTCTGGCTGTTTCGGTTTCCACTTTCATACCGTCAGTTACCGGAAGAGAGCAGGCAGTCTGAAGCCCTCTTATGCCGTCAACCTCAACAACACAAATCCTGCACATCCCTGCTGTCCCCACTTTAGGATGATGGCACAGTGAAGGAATATATATGCCATTATCTCCTGCAGCCTTTAAAACCGTATCCCCTTTTTTGCAGAAAATCTCTCTGCCATTAATTTCAAATTTTATGTCCATTAATTTACCTCGTAAAATTATTCACTCTTTATTTAATCAGGGCCTCAAATTCATGCCTGAATTTCTTTATCATAGCCTCAACAGGTACAGCGAATGCCTCACCCATGGGACATATGGTTAGCCCTTTAATATTGGCGCAAAGATGAAGAATAAGGTCAATATCCTCCTTTTTACCCTGCCCTTTAATCATTGCTTTTAATTTTGAATAAATTATATGTGAACCTTCCCTGCAGGGGACACATTGTCCGCATGATTCGTGATGATAAAACTCGATTGTTTTCAGTGCAAGTTCAGGTATTGATACAGTATCATTGATTACCATAATACCGCCGGAACCGAGTGCTGTACCCGCTTTCTGACATGAATCAAAATCGAGCAGAAGATCAGCCGCTTCTTCAGCAGTTACAATAGGCACTGATAACCCTCCGGGAATAACAGCTTTCAGCTTCCCTTTAACACCACCGGCAGCCTTAAGTATCTCACTCAATTTAGTACCCATGGGATATTCAAATACACCCGGATTATTCACATGACCTGAAACACCGAAAATTTTAGGCCCATGATTATTGAAAACGCCGATTTTATTAAATTCTTTCGCTCCATTTTTAATAATGAAGGGGACACAGGAAAGTGTTTCAACATTATTAACAATTGTTGGGCAGCCGTAGAGTCCGTAGTTTGCAGGGAAAGGGGGTTTCACCCTGGGGTTTCCCCTGTTGCCTTCAAGGGACTGAATCTGTGCGGTCTCATCTCCGCATACATAGGATCCGCCGCCTCTGTGAACAACGATATCAACATGATTCAGCTGGCCATCTTTCCTCGCTTCATCAATGGCAGTCTCAAGAATATCAGCAATCCATCCGAATTCCCCTCTTATGTAGATGAAAGCTTTGGCAGACTTAATAGCAAAAGCGCTTATTGCTATACCCTCAACTAAAAGGTGCGGGTTAAACTCCATAATCTGCCTGTCCTTGAATGTACCGGGCTCCCCCTCATCAGCATTACAGATAAGATATACCGGCCTGCTGTCATTTTTCGGCAAAAAGGACCATTTCATACCAGCCGGGAAACCGGCGCCTCCGCGCCCCCTCACCTGTGATTCCTTCACCTCTTCGATAATTTCTTCCGGCTTCATTAAAAGCGCTTTTTGCAGAGTTTCATAACCGCCGTTTTTTTTGTAAAAAACCAGTGTACGGCAATCTTTCTGTGACCTGTCATTTAGCAGTATTCCGCATTTTGAATCAATTTTCATGGAAACATCATTTACAGGTTCTTTGCCATTTTTAAGCGCCTCAATAAGAAGATCCGCCTTTTCGATAGTCATGTTCTCAAAATAACGGTCATTGACCTGAATGACAGGTCCTGTAGCGCAGGAACCGAGATCCTGAACCTTTGTAAGGGTAAACATTCCGTCTTTTGTTGTCTCCCCGGCCTTAATTCCAAGTTTCTTCTCCAGGTGTTCAACCACTGCATCTGCTCCGTGGAGAAATCCCGGAACACAGGTATCTACCTGGAGATGAAATTTCCCAACCGGATGAACATTAAACATGGTGTAATAAGTTGCCGCACCGTATACTTTGCTTGTGCTGCATCCTATTGCCCCTGCCGTTTTCTTCATTGCATCTCCACTGAGAAAATTACTGTTTACTCTCTGGAGATGCTGCATCACAGGCATTATCGCTGATTTTTTATCAGGATATCTGGAAATAATTTTTTCTAAACTTGTATCCATAACTCACCTTTCAGATAATTTTATATTAACTGATACCCCCAAGCGGGGATAAAAAAACGAACATTTTTATTTTAATTAGTTTATGCTGGTTTTATGCTAAAATAAACATATAATTTTTTTTATTTAATTTTATTTGAGATGTCATTTATGGCATATTAAACTGATAAGTCAACTGAAAAAATTCAATAAAGGTGAACCAAAACATAAAACAGAAATTCAAAAAACGAAAAACCGCCATAAAAATGGCGGTTTTTCGTAAATCAGCTCCCTTGCAGGCCCCGGGAAACAATGACCAGATAATTGATAAATGATAATTGAATAAAATCAGCAGACCCTGAACTTCCCGATATTTTTATCCCCTTCAACAACATGAACAGCACAAGCCAGACACGGGTCAAAGGAACGCACTACCCTGGCAGCTTCAATTGGATTCATATTATCACTTATAGGTGTTCCTATTAACGCCTCTTCAACAGGCCCGCGCACCCCCCTGTCATCTTTAGGGCTGCAATACCATGTAGTGGGAACAACACACTGATAATTCTCTATAACCCTGTTCTTAATATTGATCCAGTGCCCCAATGCCCCGCGTGGAGCCTCAACAAGCCCTTCACCTTCACCTTCATCAGGAATTGTATAACTGCTTCTCGGTTTTCCGCCCTTTTCAAGTTCATCAAGCCACTTATACATTTCTCCCACAAGAAGTTTTGATTCAATCACCCTTGAAGCGTGCCTCCCGGTAACCGAGAAAGCAGCCGGAGCTTCAAGGTTTACTGACTGCATAAGCTTATCCAGTTCAGATTTAACCTTTTCATTGCCCGCCATATAAGCCACGGCAATTCTCGCCAAAGGCCCCACTTCCATAGGCTTATTATTGTACCTTGGAGCCTTAAGCCATGTATATGCCCCTTTTTTTTGAGGATCGGGCTCTGTTTCACCTTTAAGAGGATGAAGATTAGATTTAGACCCGTATCTTGCGTACTTCACCTGCTCCCGGATAAGTTTTGAATCAAATTCAGAAAGCTTTGTACCTGAATAAACACCTCTTTCAAACATAAAATTAGATCCGCTTTCATCATTCTCAAAAACTCCATATGAAAGAAAATTATCATATTTCCCAAGTCTGAAGTATTCCGGAAACGCTTTTGCCACAGCCATAACATGGGCCGAGTAGGTGCTATCAATAAACTTTGAAACTTCCTTAAGAAGTTTTTTGAAACTGCTTATCCTGTCGCGTGTTGGAACAGTAGTAACTCCGCCAGGGACCAATCCTATAAGGTGCGGAGCACGCCCGCCGAAAAGTGCAACCATCTGATGAGTTTTCTGCCTTATATCAAGTGCTTCAACATAACCGGCAATTGCGTCAAGATTGGTCGCCAGATCACTGATGTAAAATCCTTCACCTTCATATCTCGGCAGAAATGGGCCTACAGATGTTATTTCATCAGCTTTCCCTTTTTTCGTTTCTATATCATTTTTTGCCCAGGCCTTAAGTCTCTGCATTCCGCTGTTAGATCCTTCATACTTTAGTACTGCTGTTATATCTGCAAAGTCAAGAGCGCATAGATGATAAAAATGAAGAATATGAGACTGAAGATAATTTGCTCCAAGCACAAGATTTCTCAAAAGTCTTCCATTAGTATTTGCTTCTATTCCGAAAGAATCATCAAGGCATTTACTTGACGCAATACCGTGAGAAACAGGGCACACACCGCATATCCTCTGTACTATCTGATTTGCATCAACAGGATTTCTTCCCTGCAGAATTGTTTCATACCCCCGGAACATATCCCCTCTGCATTTAGCATCAACAACCTTACCGTTCTGGACATCCATTTCAATTGAAAGATGCCCCTCTATTCTTGTTATGGGATCTATCAGTACTTTTGCCATAATTTATGCCTCCAAATTCCCTTTCTGTTTAACAATCCCGCTTATTGCTGTTCCCCCCTTTTCCTGACTGCTGCCGTGCAGATGATAAAAAATACCACGCTTACCATAATCAGGGAAAACCTTCTCTGTACAGCCGATACAGCCTGCTCCGCTCTCCGTACAGGAACTGGCCCCATTATTCCATTTGCGTACAGGAATATCACAGCCGCTGTCCATACCCAGGCATCCAAGGTTATAAAGACACCCCTTATCTCCCCACTCTTTTGCAAAGACTCCCCTTTTATAATAATTCAGAAGTTCACACCTGTCATGAACTGTCTGCCCGAAATACATTTTCGGCCTGTTATATTCATCAAGCTCAGGCATTCCCTTAAGCAGCAGATGAACAAGAGTGCCCACCATCCAGTCAGGATGTGGAGGGCATCCCGGTATATTCACTATAAGTCTGTCTTTAATAATTTCAGAAACCGGAACTGCTCCTGTTGGATTCACCCCTGTAGTCATACTTTTACCGCCGGGAATTCCTCCATATGCAGCACATGTTCCGGCAGAAACAACAGCAACAGCATTTTTACCTAGCTCTTCAACCCACTCCTTTGCAGAGACATGTTTACCGTCTACCTCGCCTATGGTACAATAATAATCATCCTTTGTGGGAATGGACCCCTCAACTATGAGTATAAAATCCTTTCTCTGCTTTTTTACAGCTTCCTCAAGCACATCAATCGCAGTGCTCCCTGTTCCGGCCATAAGTGTCTGATGATAATTAAGGCTTATAACCTCTGTTATTACAGATACTATGTCAGGGTTAATTTTGTTCAGTAAAGATACTGAACATCCGGAACAGGATTGTGCCTGCAGCCAGATAACAGGGGTTCTTGCTGAAGCCTCCTGAAGGGCTTTTTTACATCCCTGAAGCAGAACTCCGGGAAAAGCAAAAGCTGCTGTTGTACCGCCCATTATTTTCAAAAATTCTCTTCTATTCAATGCCATAAACTCCTCCAAAAGATTATTCACTTATTATTTTAATTATCTCTTCAATCACCCGGGGAACAGCTTTTTCAACCCGTTCACTCATGCCGATTTCAACAGATGATATATCCTCTGCCACTATGCCCACTATCTCAATTTCAGGATATTCACCCATGAAATGAAGCATATCAATAATGTTTTTTACTCCCGCCTCATGCAATGACATCATGCTGCCGGAATCTTTAATAGAATAAGCCGGCAGCCTGTAGATACTCCCGGGAACATCATCTGCCTTAAGGGCATCAATAATAATGATTCTCTTTCTCCCGGTCATTATAGAAAGAAGATCAAAACCGGCAGTACCCCCATCTATAATATCCACAATCGGCACAATAGAAGATCTTTTCCTGAGTGTATGTACAACATGCACCCCCACTCCGTCATCCCTGTGCAGAATATTCCCTACTCCGAGAATAAGGATCTCTTTGTATTTTTTATTTTTTCTACCCGGGGAAACATTTATTCTCTTTTCTAATGGCACTGCATGCATTTCTGCGGTCCTTTTCTAACCTCAATATGACAATCAACACATTTACCATGAAGCTTTTCATAGCCGTCATCTCCATAATGACATTTTGCACATGTTTTAATCCTTTCGTCATTATTTTCCTTATGATGACAGTCAACGCAGGCAAGACCGATATCCTCATGTGTTTTATGCGACATTATTACAGACCCCACTTTTGACCTGTAAGGTGACACCCCGTCTTCCTGAGTTCCATATTTAGTAATTTTTGTAATCACCACATGATCAGTATCCACAGGGTTCCCTCTTGTAATCCAGGGATCCAGCTCACAGGAAACCAGGGTAAACATTATGGAAACGGAAATGAGAGATAGACCTATAAATAATTTTAAAAATCTCACATAGAATCTCCTTCTTTTAATAAATAGAACAGCGTAAAATACCCTCCCTCAATCTTTAGAGAAGGTACTCTGATAAAAAAATAATAATTAAAAAACTAAACCGGGAAAAATAAATTTCAACTTTATATTGTCAAAACTGACATAATAAAACATTTCAGTCAAGAAATAATCAAAAAATTAACCCGTTTAATAATAAAAAAATAATATTGCCAATCCGGTTGATATGCGAAACAATTAATGCTATTATTAACATAAGTTCCGGTAAGACTGTATGGTATCTCAAATATTTACACCCTTACTGAATTCCGGCAAAAAAACTGAAGAAAAAGGGATAGTAAATGAAGTTCAGTTTCAGAAATGACCTGTCGATTAAAGAGGAAATTTTTTACACTATCCTGTTTTTTTCAATAACTGTATTGATAATTTTCGGCTCCATTATTTCTTACAGCTTTGTATCCACAAGCCTGGAGAAAGCCCGGGATTCCATTAGACATACTAATTCCGCCATCAATACCCATGTAAACGGCCATATCCGGGAGGTTATAAATACCGTCAATGTTCTTTCACAAAATCCGGATATAATAAACTCCGGAGGGGAAAACCTTAAGACAAAAAAGAGAGCCCTCGCTCTTTTAAAATCCTTTGCTGATACCAACAAAAATATCGGATATATTTACGCGGGATTTCCCGATGGATCTCTATTAATAAATGATTACACTCCACCCCCCGGTTTTGACTCAACTAAAAGGCCCTGGTATATAAATGCGGTCCACAGTGAAACCACAGATCCTGAATGGATATTATACAGAGAAGCTGCAAGCGATGAATGGAAAATTGCATTCAGCAGAAAACTTTTATCACCACGTGGAGATATAGAAGGTGTTGTATCAATTGACATTGACATTAAAGACCTGGAAAAACTCTTATCAGAGAAAAAGTATTTTAATACTGAGCACAGCTATATAATTGACCGAATAGGCCGTATCATTGTTCACCCTGATGAAAAAATCATAGGAAAAATATTACCTGATACTGATAAATACATAAAAGGTGAAAAGGGGGAACTGGAATACTGCTTTTTTCACGGTAATACAAAAGCATTCTACAGCACCATCCCGTCAGCGGGGTTGAGAATTATTACTGCTGTAGATCCATGGGAAATCAGATACCCTATTATCAGACACCTTATTACCTTTATCCTGATAGTAATAATGCTATCTCTCCTTCTGGGAATTATTTCAAACAGAATATTTTCCAGACGCTTTGCTGATCCTCTAATTGAACTTAACAGAAGGGTTCAGGACATAACTTCAGGCAGAACTGCAGAAGCAAACCCATATCAATATTCCAATCACGAAACAGCAACAATTGCCGCAAATATAGAAAAGCTGGCTGATGACGCCCTGCGAAAAAGCGAGGAAAAGTACGCACTTATAGTGAATAACATAGCAGATACTGTAACCATTCTCGATTTCCAGATGAATATAGTTTTCGTTACCCCTTCAATTGAAAAGCTAAGAGAATTTTCTGCTGAAGAGGTAATGACACAAAAAATTCAGGATATAATGACGCCTGATTCGCTTAAACTTGCAGGTGAGGCGCTTGCAAAAGAGCTTCAGCTTGAAAACACGGGAACAGCGGACCCGGGAAGATCAATTATACTTGAACTTGAGGAATACAAAAAAGACGGTTCAATTATTTGGGTGGAAAACCGGATCTCCTTTATAAGAGATGAATCGGGCAGGGCCACATCTATCCTTGTCATATCAAGAGATGTAACAGCCAGAAAAGACGCTGAGGACAGATTAAGAGAGGCTAAGCGCCAGGCAGAGGATGCGAATATTGCAAAATCGCAGTTTCTTGCAGGGATGAGTCATGAAATACGCACCCCCCTGAATGCTATACTGGGGATGACCGACCTGTCACTGATGACAGATAATGATGATTTAATCAGAGAATATCTTGCTATTGTGAAAAGATCGGGAAACCACCTTCTTAGAATATTAAATGATATTCTCGATTTCTCTAAAATTGAAGCAGGGAATCTCCTTCTGGAAAAAAGAGAATTCCCCTTAAGACAGATATTTTCTTTTATAAACAAGTGCTACCGTATAGAAATAGAGAAGAAGGGGATTACCTTTATTATTGAAACATCCGAAAATCTTCCCGGTCACATTGCCGGTGATGAAGTCCGCATACGCCAGATGATTATGAACCTCATGAGCAATGCTGTAAAATTTACCGAATCAGGAACCATTACTTTAAGTGCATGCAGAAAAGAGAATATAATAGTGCCAGGTTTTATCCCTCTGGAAATATCTGTTACTGATACTGGTTGCGGTATAGACCCGGAAAAACATGAAATGATTTTCTCAAAGTTCCAGCAGGCTGAAATGAGCACAACAAGAAGATTCGGCGGATCGGGGCTTGGCCTCTCAATTGTGAAAGAACTTGCATCTTTAATGGGAGGGAATATTGCAGTAGAGAGTGAACCGGGGAGAGGGAGCATATTCACTCTTTCTATCTTTGTCGAAGATCCGGCTTCCTGCAAAGGGAGTGCGCTTATCACAGCCGTATCTGAGGCTGAACCTCCTGGCGGCAGAAAATTAAAAATCCTTCTTGCAGAGGATGACGAAATCAACATAAAGCTTGCAGTAACACTGCTCAAAAAACTTGGAGATGAAGTTACAATTGCCCGTAACGGGATCGAAACCCTGGAAGCGTTAAGAAGCAGCACCTTTGACCTGATTCTCATGGATATTGAAATGCCGGAGATGGACGGAATTGAAGCTACTCTAAAAATAAGAGAGGGGTACTGCGGTAAGGAAAAGGCCGATATACCTATAATTGCCATGACAGCACATGCGGTTTCGGATGTTAAGCAGAAGGGTCTTGACGCAGGGATGAATGACTATATTACAAAACCTGTGGATATAACGCAGATCAATGAAAAAATATTAAATGTAATAAGCAATAAATGACAATAAATTTTACGTTGAGAATCTGCCCAGCAGCTCCAGCCCCTTTTTCGAAGCATATTCCGCCACATCATCATAATAAGCTCCAAACTCATTCATCAATTCCCTGCCGAATTCAGTAAGCATATACCCTTCTTTATTATTAAGCTTATAGATCAGCTTCTGTCCTATAATCTCTTCAGTGCGTTTGATCTTACCCCATGCCCCCCTATATGAAAGCCCAAGATTCTCGCTGGCCAGTTTCAATGAACCGAGCTCATCAATTTTTTTTAACAGCTCAAACCGGCCGCATCCAAAAAAAACACCTTTATCCCTTTCGAGCCAGAGATGAAGCTTCACCACCGGATATGGCGAAATACTTTCAGCACCATCCTGCTTACTTTTATCCTGTTCAAGTCCATTACTTTTTTTCACTATTCCTTTCTCCTGTTAAAAGATGCTGCCAGAATACCCGCCATAAAACCGCAGAGATGACTCTCCCACGAAACAAATGAGTCTGCAGGGAGCACACCGAAAACAAGCCCGCCGTAAACAAAAAAAACAGCAATTGATACTGCAATCGATTTAAAATCACGTCTGAAAATTCCTGCAGAAAGGAGATACCCCAGTATGCCGTAAATAATACCGCTTGCCCCTATATGATATGAACCGGCTCTCCCGATAATCCAGGTGCCGGCTCCGCCAAGTAAAGCAGTTCCGGCCATAATAAAAAATGTTTTTCTCCCCTCAAGAAAAATAAGAAAACCTGTAATTGCTAAAAGTGCTGCTGTATTTGCAGCCAGGTGAGGGATATTGCCATGAATAAATGGGGAGAAAATAATTCCCCTGAGTCCTGAAATCTTTCTCGGAAGAATCCCCAATGAATCGATAGGGATAAAAAGGCCTATAAAAAAAACAAGCCACAGGAGCCCTATAAAATACAGGAGGTATTTAACTGAAATAACAAAGGTTCTTATTCTCATGTATTTAATTTTTATTCCGGTTTTTTAAAAATATTTCTAATTGCTGAAGGGATTTTGAATGACAAGCGATCCAGCGACTTTCTGACCATTTTGCATATCCTCAGTATAAACTCTATCTATTATTAAGAGATTCCCTGGATGGGATTATAATGCTGTCAACTTTTACAGGGGACAAATAAAGCTTTGAAAACTTTTTTTCATTTCTTTTAATCTGCCTTATTGTTATTTCCAGTTCCTCATTTTTCATTTCCGGAGGAATTGAAACAATGCCTGAAAGTATTCTTCCATTTATTCTTTTTCGTATTACCGCAGCCATAAAAACCTCTCTCAATCTGTAAATAACAAAAACCATGGAGTAAAACTTGTCTAATTTAAAATATGGATTATATAATAAATTTAAAGAGAAAACAACCAATTTTTTTAATTATTTCCGGCAACTTCACTTTATAGTTAAAAATTCTCTGCGCCCTTCAGAAAAGCCATTCCAGTACCCCTCCATTGCAAGACGGAGAGCCTCGATTAGTTTCGTTATTATCTATTTTCAGGTGAAAGTATCTGACGTACTTTTGAAAGAAGTGCCTGCGATGAAAAAGGTTTTGAAATAAAATTAAGTTCTTTTTCCACAACCCCCTTACTGTGAATTATCTCAGCAGTATAACCGCTGGAAAAAAGCACAGGAATTCCGGATTTCATTTTATTCATAACTTCATAAGCTTCTTTTCCGTTCAATTTTGGCATAACCACGTCAATAATGATCAGATCTATTATGTCAATATTATTTATAAATTCTTCAACTGCTTCTGCACCATCGCAGGCTTCGATTATGGTATACCCATACTCCTCAAGAAAGCTTTTAAGAAAAAGTCTCACAAATGCATCGTCTTCTGCAATAAGGATTGTTTCAGAACCTCCGCCAGACTCCGGCATTGTCTCAGGTTTTACTGTTTCTGCAGGGAGATCAACCAGAGGAAGGAAAATTTTAATTGTTGTTCCCTCATTTTCCTCGCTGTATAGAGTTATTTCACCATTGTGCTGTTTAACAATCCCGTAAACAATTGAAAGGCCAAGACCGGTACCTTTACCCATATCCTTGGTAGTAAAAAAAGGCTCAAAGATACGTTCTTTAACTTCCCTGCTTATCCCCTTCCCCGTATCAGTAACAGAAATCTGTATATAATTTCCAGGATCAAGAGAAATCTGATTAGTAATACTTTCATGAAGTTCAATTTTTTCTGTTTTAATGCTGAGGGTTCCCCCATCAGGCATGGCATCACGGGCGTTAGTGGCGAGATTAAGGATAACCTGCTCCAGCTGACTGTTATCAGCTGAAATGGTCATCGGTTCCCGGCATAAATTTATGGTAAAGATAATATCTTCTCCGATAATTCTCCCAAGCAGCTTTTCAATGCTCCTTATTATTTCATTGGCATCAATAACACGCGAGCTCAAAAGCTGTTTTCTGCTGAAGGCCAGAAGACTTTTGGTTAATCCAGTGGCCTGATTCGCTGCTGAGAGAATTTCATCAGCATAACCGCACAAAACAGCATCATCAGCAATACGCATTCTGAGCATCCCTCCAAAACCGACTATTGCAGTAAGAATATTGTTGAAATCGTGTGCCACACCCCCGGCAAGTGTTCCCAGGGCCTCCATTTTCTGAGACTGCCTGAGCTGCTCTTCCAGTTTTTTCCGTTCAGTTATATCCTCCAGTACACAATCGAGCCATTTCAGCTCACCGCTGCTGTCAAACTGCCCTTTGGCATTAATTGAAACCCATACAGGGGAGCCGTCCTTCTTCCGCATCAGTAATTCTTTATCATTGATTGATCTTTTACAGGTTACTTCATCCACAAAAATCTGGCGCGATTCAGGATAATAATACAATTCTGAAACAGGGAGTTTCATAAAATCATCCATTGAATCATAATCAAAAAATTTAAGCATTGCCGGATTTGCCTGGAGGAATCTCCCCTGCGGCCCGCTGGTGCAGCGGTAGACCCCCACATTAAGGTTATCCAGAAGAGTACGAAATCTTTCTTCACTGATTCTCAGATTCTCCGCGCTGATTCTCTGCTGCTGCATATTTCTCATCATAAGAATTATGATTGTTGAAAGCATGAATAATCCGGCAACCATTACCCATACCAGGTTTTTATTAAGCTCATAAAATGACAGAGGTTCATTTATTATAAGGCTGTTTTCAGGGAGATCCCTCATGTTAATATCAAAACGTGAAAGATAGTTATAATCGAACATATATCTGTTGGGGCTTTCCCTTATAACAGGTATATCTGCAATTTTTTCACCATCAATGTAACGGAGAGCCATTTCACCGGCAATTCTCCCCTGATCATAACCGCTTGTCAGCATACCGCCGGTAATTCCCATGCCGAGATAAAAATCCCAGACTCCGTATACAGGAATTGACGCAGCTCCCGATATCAATGTTATACTCCGGTCATAGCTGAAAACTTCCCCGGACTTATCGCGGTTAAATGTCATGAGAAGAACTATGTCACCTTTTGAGAGATTTTTTACTTCAGGGAGAAGTTCCTCCATAGTAAAGTCTTCAAAGAATGTAAAACTCACTCTATCAGAAAATTCAGGTATAAGCTCTTCAATAACCTTTCTGTTGGCAATACCTGTTGTAGTTCTGTCATTTATAACCACCACTCTTTCTGTTCCCGGATGAAGTTTAAGTGCAGCACTCAGGGTATTTTTAATATCAAATGCTTCAACTACACCTGTTACATAGGAGTGGTACCCATACTTTTCCAGATCGATCAGATAGTTTACACCGCAGAAGAACATAGGTATTCCGGGAAAAAGGGTTTTATGATATTTTATGTAAAAGTTGAATGCGTCATCATCAGTAACTATCACCGCAGAAAGGTTTAAGGAGGAATATTTCATTTTAAGGATGTTATAGAGAGACGAAAAATATTTTTCATCCGCAATAAGCTTTGTATTCATATATTCAGTATGAAGTTCAATTTCAAAAAGCCTGTTGCTGAATACGGAACGTATACCCCGGTCTTCATTGTCTGTCCAGCGCAGACCCTGATTGTAGGAATGGAGAATGAGGATATGACTGATACTGTTATTTGCAGAATTTAATTCATGTTTGAAGGGTAAAAAGAAAAAAAAGAAGATAAGACATAAAAAAAAAGTATAATGCCAGGTTCCTGGAGTATTTTCAGTAACGGGGATTAATAGCTTTGATGTAATTTCATGTAATCTTATATCTGCAGCATTTTTCCCCATATTAATCATTCAGCAAATGCACCCGCCCTTATATTTAAAGCAGTTTCAGCTTTGTAATAAAATATAATATACAGACGGAAAAAATCAAAACAAACTTATCAAAAAAACCTGCTCTATCACTTATTAAAATCTGTTTCAAGACCGCTTATCTGCTCCTGAATTGAATTCATCATTGTAAAAAGTTCACGGATTAAAGCAGCGATAATATGAAAAAAATCGCAATGGAGCTGAAGGAGATAATTGACCGAAATTCCTGATTTTCTGGAAACTTATTACCCGATCTATTCAGGGAGCTGAATCATTAAAGCCTCCCCTTTTGCTTTGATATCACCATCTACGGCAAGGGTTACTTCAACAAAAACCTTGCGGTTAACTATCTCTTTTACACGGGCTCTTAATTCCAGGGAGACCTCTGAGGGAGCCGGTTTTAAATAATCGACTTTAAGAGATGCTGTAACAAAGCGCTTAAGCGGTGCTATCTCCATATCAAGTCCCTGCTCTTTATGCTTTGCCCAGGCAGCAGCTGCAGCAGCGTGACAATCCATAAGTGATGCAATAAGCCCGCCGTAAATATTCCCCGGAAATCCGCCCGAATATTTTGAATCCGCTTTAAAATGACATACTGCCTCATCCCCCTCAGGGTAGCTTTTAATCTGGTACCCCTCATGGTTTTCATAGCCGCATCCGAAGCAGTGGGCATTTTCTTTTAAATAATAATCCTGTATTGCTTTCATAATACCCTCACCAGTATTCCCGCTAATTGACCTTATAATATACTGCAATATCATTGCAAAGGCCATCTGTCAATAAAGTAACCCGGGAAGTGGCAGCAGCTGATTTTTTCAATTATTAGCAGTCATATAAAAAATTATAGTAGAAATATTTCAAATACCTGTTAAATTATTATCATCTTTATAAAAGCGGAGAAAAAGATGAAATCCATCTATACGTTTATTACAGCAATTATATGCCTTATTGTTCTTCAAACTGCCGCATCAGCCCAGAGCTATAAAATAGTAGTAATGCCCTTTGACAAACTCAATAAAGAGAAAAATCTGGAGCTGGAAACACTTACAGTAGGGATAAGCGAAACATTATCCGGAGCCCTTTCAACTGTTGAAACCTTTATTATTATCGATTCAGGGAGGGTAAAGCGGCATCTCCTTGAAAGCGCTGAATTTAAACAGGCAATAGGAGCAAATGAAGAGAAGGATATAGAAAAATTAAGGGACCTCACCAAAGACAAACTGGATGGCGATTATATAATATATGGCAGCTTCAACAGAATAGGGAAACAGATACAGCTTAATGCAAAATTCATGAACGTACACTCAGGCAAGGTTCTCCAGGGAGCTAATGTATATGGACAATATCCTGATGAAATTTTTGCCCTCCAGGAAAAACTTGCAAAAGAGCTGACTGGGAAAATTACAGGTATAGCTGTTATTGACAAACAGAACAGCATTGCAGATTATACCAACTCTACAGGTAACTATACAGCCTACCAGGAATATATAAAAGGACGCATGGAGCAGATACAGTACGATGTAAAGAACTATGCTGTAGCAGTTGAATACTACAAAAGAGCCCTGAAGCACGACCCCAAATACGCACTTGCCTGGGCAGGCCTTTCAGAGGTTAATGCGCTCTGGGGGTACCAGATAAAATATGCCGGCGGTAAATGGGAACCATTTCTCAAAATTGCCATAGAACAGGGAGAAAAAGCTGTAGAGTATGGAGGGAATCTTTTCCAGACACACCGGGCCCTGAGCATGGCTTATTTGAATAACTCAAATTTCTCCATGGCTCAAAAATACGCTGATGAGGCAAACCGCCTTAATAGTCAGGATGCGGAAACACTGCAGATTCTTGCCCAGCTGAAAAATTACGGGTATAAAGATATGTCAAAGGATGGAACTGAGTCAAACCGGCTTATACGAAAATCTTTATCTATCAATCCGGAACTCATTATAGCCAAATGGTCCCTGGCCCACTCATACTCCACAAACAATGATAACAACTCGGCATTAAAGGAATACCTTGAAATACTTAAAATAAATCCGCGCCACGCTCCGGCACTGCACGGTACAGCGCTGGTATATTACGGGATGCAGGATTATGTTAATTCAGAAATTTACGCCAGAAGAACCGTTGATGCGGACAGCGAAACCGCACAGCACCATTATACCCTGGGTCTTGCCATTTACCAGCAGAGCAGATGGCAGGAGGCAATTACCGCTTTCCGCAATGCTGTTTCCCGGAACCCTGACTATGAAAACGCCTGGTTCAGTATAGCCAACTGCTACTGGTTTCTTGAGAATTTTAAATCAGCACGGGACAATTACAAAAGGGTGCTGAAAATAAACCCGGAAAACAGCGAAGCAAAAAAATGGATGGAGGAATCTCAGAAAAGGATGAAATAAAAGGACTACTGCTTTAAGTCCATATATTCCTTTTTCATTAAATCAAACTTTTCCGAATATATGTCATAGATTTCGCCTGTTGTGACAAACTTTTTCTTCCCGTCAAAAATTCTGAACTGGCGGGTGCTTTTTTTCTTTTTAAGGAGGAGATATATCCCCTCCAGAATAGCAAGAGTCTTACAGGCAGTTGCAAGCATTCTCTTATAGGTATAAATATCAAAACCGAATCCGGCCAGACCCGCCTTTTCGATCCCTTCAGAACCGTCAGGGATTTTTCCTGTTGCGATTTTCATCTCCTTAATAAAATCGAGAAGAAAATAATAGGTAGGCTTCATTACATTAATAGTCTCTTCTGTAATCTGATAAAATTTTTCAAATCTTGCCAGTTCCGAGTCATCACCCTGTTCCCCCTTTAAAAACTGCTCACTGATATTATTAATATTGGTTAACCTGTTAATAAATGCGGAGTCCTCATCAAAAAAACTTTTCAGCATAACAGAATAACTATTATGAAGCTTAAAAAATGCCTGGTATGTCTTATTCCTTTTTATGAAATTTTTCCATACCCCTGCAAGCCACTTCAACACATCAGGGGTAAGATAAAGGTCATTTTTAGTTTTAAGGTTATAGATAATATTAGAAAAGAAAAATAGTATATAACTCCCCCCTGAAGACTTGAAATAATACTCACACTCCTTAATATTATCAGGATCATTAATAATCCCATCTACCAGTGCTAAAGCATTATCAAGCCTCTCAATAGGACACGGTTCATATTTCAAACAGGAGAGAAGCACATCCCCTATTTCATTAAGGGCATCGTGAATCTCCATTTTTCCAGCATTTTCTTCCATTTATTTATACCCCCTTTCTCCAAACCCGGAGAATATATAGAAAATTTCACTGGAAATCTATAAAATTCAAGCAATAATTAAATTTTTGCAGTATTTATTCCTAAAATTATTTTTTTAAAATTTAAAAGCCCGATTATTACCGGAAAAAATAAATTATTATTGAAATATTAGCGCAATTTTAAAGTATTGTTCTACCTTTCTGCTGAAAACATCTTCAGTATTTCAGCAGCAAATACCAAAGGAAGGAGGAACTAATGAACAAATACGAACTTACAGTTATTGTAAGAAACCGCGAAGCAGAAACTCACAAGGAAAAAGTTAAAGAAATTCTGCAGAAGCACAATGCAAATATCACCCTTGAAGACCACTGGGGGGTAAAAAGGCTCGCCTATGAAATAGATAGAGAGCGTGAAGCATTTTATATGTTCATGAACATTGAAGCTGATCCCTTGACAATTTCGAAAATTAAAAAGGAATTAGGTCTTAATGCTGACATACTAAGGAATCTTTTTGTAAGATTACCTGACGAAAAAACTGCGTAAACCCAGGAGGGACTATGGCTGGAGATCTTAACAGAGTAGTACTCATAGGGAGACTCACACGCGATCCGGAATTAAGGTATACTCCATCCGGTACAGCTGTGGCCAGTTTTTCCATTGCCAACAATAGAACATATGCTGTTTCAGGTGAACGTAAAGAAGAGGTTTCCTATTTTGACTGTATAGCATGGTCAAAACTGGGTGAAATCATCACCGAATACTGCAAAAAAGGGCAGAAAATCGCTGTTGAAGGGAGACTTCAGCAGAGAAGATGGGAAGACCAGGACAAGAATAAGAAATCAAAAATTGAACTTGTAATTGAAAACTTCCAGTTTTTATCAGGGAAAAGCTCCGGCGATGAAACCTCCCAGCCTAAAACTTCGGCTCCAGCGGAATCTTCATCAGATTACGGCAGTTCAAATTTTGATGACAACCCTTTTTCAGATGATGAAATACCATTTTAGTCGATCAATTTTACCTAATAATTACAGGAGATCATGATGTCAGAAGAAGTAAAAACAAATGAAGATATAAACGAAGAAGTTAAGGCTGAAGAAACTGCGCCGGTGGAAACTGCAAATGCAGAAACTACACCTGTAGACGCTACACCTGTAGACGCTGCACCTGTAGATGCTGCACCTGTAGAAACTGCAGCACCAGCAGAAGAGAAAGCTCCTGAAGCCAGGTCTGAAGGGACAGTACAACCTGCTCCATATCAGAGAAGACCGCAGGGCGAAGGATATGAGAGACCTCAGTTTCAGAGAAATACCCGTTTTAAAAGAAAGGTATGCAAATTCTGTTACGATAAAAATCTTGCAATGGATTATAAGAACTCAAAACTTCTTGAGCAGTTTATTACAGACAGGGGTAAAATCCTTCCAAGAAGAGTAACAGGAACATGCGCGAAACACCAGAGAGGGGTTGCACTTTCCATTAAAAGGGCAAGAATAATAGCACTGATCCCTTTTGTTGAACAATAGGCTTTGAGCTTAATATTATTAATAAGCGGAATTCTGCTGGCAATTAGTTCAGTACTGATTTTTTTCAGGCTAGGGGCTGTTAGTTTAATAGTTTTTGTCCCGGTTGCCTTTATGCCGGTTTTTTTCAGCTCCTACTCTGCAAGCCTGTCACTCTTTCTTGTACCACTTATTTTTGGTACAGCCGGGGGATACTGTTTAAAGAAGGGTAAAGGACTCGATATTTACCTGAGTGTTTCCGCCATAGCTTTTGCGTTTCTTTTTACAGGGGATTACTACCTGATTAAGAATATTCATAATTATGATATGATAAAAGCTGCAGGACAGAACATAGTAGAACAGATGGAAAGAACAGAACCGGAGCTTGAAAAAATATTTCAGCAGTATAATACACCGGAACAGAACAGGGAGAAACTGAAAGAGGACTTTAAAACAACCCTGACACTTTTACAGGACAGAAAGTGGATACAGTTTGTAAGGGATATGCTCCCTTTTATCACATTTCTTTATTCACTTCTTATTGGAGCCTTAAGCTTCTTTTTTCTGAAAAAGTTTTTTCTTAAGAAAGACGGGGACCGGATGAAGGCTCTGGAATTTTTCAAAATGAATGACTATGCTATATTCGTTTTAATCGGATCCTGGGCATTATTTTTAATTCTTGACAGGCCTGATTATCCGCTTACAAGTATAGTTTCACTAAATATTGCGCTTATGCTGTCGGTCTTATATGCAGTTCAGGCCATAGGGATAGCAAAATTTTTTTTAATCAGAAAAGGGCTGCCCGTTTTTATTCTCCCTATTCTGATTATTTCCATAATTATGCTGGGAGCATCAGCATTCATGTTCACAGCAATACTATTAACAGGTATAGGGACTCTGGACCTCTGGGCGGATTTCAGAAAACTTAACCCTGAAAAGAACGAAATAATTAAGGAGTAAACAATGAAAGTTATACTTCAGAAAGACATACCAAACCTTGGCGATGCTGGAGATATTAAAGATGTAGCAGATGGATATGCAAGAAACTATCTTCTGCCTAAAAAGCTTGTTCTTTTAGCAAATGAATCGAGCAGAAAAGCTATTGAGCACCAGAGAAAGCTCATAAAGCTGAAAAAGGATAAAAGAAAGAAGGAAAGCGAAAAAGTTGCTGAAGCCCTTAATGGTGTTGAAATCCAGATAGAGGCACAGGTTGGTGAAGAAGGTAAGCTCTTCGGATCTGTCACATCAATGGACATTGCAGCCAAACTTCTTGAAAAAGGACATGAAGTGGACAAAAGAAAAATTCTCCTTGATGCTCCTATCAAGCAGGAAGGTGAATTTGAGATAACAATAAAACTGGAAGAGGGTCTTAACGCTCAAATTAAGGTATCTGTTGTTAAGGGGTAGTTATGACTATAGACAGGCTTCCACCACAGGACATAGATACTGAAGTTGCCTGTATAGCCTCGGCTCTCCTTAACAGGGAAGCTCTTCTCAGGGTTACAGAAATCCTCCAGCCGGAGGATTTTTATCTGGAAAAACATAAAATTATTTACGATTCAATAATAGATCTTGAACGTAAATCGCTCCCGGTTGACCTTACAACGCTCAGGCAGAGACTCATTGACAAAAGCATGCTTGAGCGCGTAGGGGGTAACCCCTATCTTGCTGAGCTCTACCAGGCATCTTCAACATCTGCAAATGCGGAAGTGTACGCAAAAAGAGTAAAGGAATTCAGCCTCCGCAGAAAACTGATTGAGGTTGCAGCTAATTCAATTGAAAAATGCTTTAACCGGGCGGTTGATACTGACGAGGTTATGGACGAAGTTGAAAGAGATATCTTCAGTGTAACTGAACAGCGTATTACCTCCGACTACACTGATATTAACAGTGTAATGAACCTGACACTTAACGAGATAGAAACCTGGCACAGGACAAAACAGGTGGTTACAGGTCTTGCCAGCGGCTTTACTCTTCTCGATGAAATGCTCACCGGATTTCACGGATCGGAACTTCTTATTGTAGCCGCACGTCCGGGTATGGGGAAAACAGCTTTTGCTCTAAACATAATGAACAATATTGCCATCAGACAGAATAAAGCGGTGCTTTATTTTTCACTTGAAATGCCCGCTACTCAGCTTGCCCTGAGGATGATCTGCATTGAAGGGATGATAGATTCACAAAAGGTCCGTACAGGGCATATCAGCTCGGAGGAACTTAAAAAAATTGTAAACATCTCGGCAAAGTTGAGCAAATCCCCCATTTACATTGATGACAGCCCAACTGTAAACATTCTGGAACTGAGGGCCAAAGCAAGAAGACTGGCTCAGAAAGCACCTCTGGGGATGGTGATTGTTGACTATCTTCAGCTTGTATCAAGCCTTTCAAGAGTAGACCGGCATCTGCAGATCGCAGAGATATCCAGAATGCTCAAGCAGCTGGCAAGAGAGCTTAATGTTCCTGTAATGGCAATGTCCCAGCTCTCAAGGGCTGTTGAATCAAGAGCGGACCAGATTCCGACCCTTTCCGACCTGCGGGAATCGGGATCTATTGAACAGGATGCTGATGTTGTAATGTTTCTCTATAGAGAAGAGCGTGTAAAAAAAGATAGTGAAAAAAAAGGTATAGCAGCTGTAATTGTGGCAAAGCAGAGAAACGGCCCCGTAGGGGATGTTGAACTCCGTTTCTGGGATAAATACACCAAGTTCGCAAACCTTGATGTGGCTCACTCATACGAGGAGGCAAGCCCGGCTAATGAGCTCGCTTAAAACAGCTAATCCCGTTATAGGATTTCTTGAATCACTTGGGGCGCACTCTCTTTTTTTTAAAGAAACAATAGTATGGGTCTTCCGCCCCCCCTTTGACGGCAAAAACATTATCAACCAGATGCTGGAGATCGGATACCGCTCACTGCCCGTTACCTCTATTACGCTCTTTTTTACAGGTATGGTAATGGCGCTGCAGATTGGTAAAGCTATGGATGCTCTAATGGCCGGCTCTTCGGTTTTTATCGGAAGCGCTGTAACAATCGCCATGTTCAGAGAGTTATGCCCGGTATTAACAGCACTCCTCCTTGCCGGAAGAGTGGGATCATCAATGGCCGCAGAGATAGGCACAATGAAGGTAACAGAGCAGATAGATGCGCTCTGGACCCTTTCTGCAAACCCTGTCCAGTACCTCTCTGTACCAAGATTTCTGGCATGCCTTTTAATGACCCCGCTGCTGACAGTAATTGCAGACATAGTTGGAGTAATGGGAGGGTCACTTGTAGCATACTTCTCCCTTGGTATTACACCGGAACTATATATATCAAATATTCTTGAAAATATACGCATGGCTGACTTCCTTTCCGGCCTGGGCAAATCGGTTTTTTTTGGTATTGAAATAGCTGTTATTTCATGCTACAGCGGATTTAATACCAGAGGAGGGGCTGAGGGAGTTGGTAAATCAACAATTCAGGCTGTTGTAAGATCATCCATGGTAATTCTTATTTCCGACTTCTTTCTCACATACCTGATACAGCTTATTGAATAAGGATTCTATAATGAGCATTGATAAATCTGACTTTTTGAAAAAAATTAAAGCGCTTAAACTTTCTAAAAAAGTTCAATCCGCCTTTGAAAACACGGACCGGGCACTCTTTTTCGATCCATTCTTTAAAAAACAGCTATGGGATTTTGATCCCCTCCCTGTAGGTTTTGGCGAAAAGAGCGACAATGTAGAAGTACTTGCCAGAATGCTTAATTATCTCAATCCGGGAAAAAACTGGGAAATACTTGAAATCGGGACAGGATCAGGATACTCGACAGCGCTACTTGCCTCAATGTGCGCAAAGGTAATTTCAATTGATGTTAATGAGAACCTTGCAAAGGAGGCGAAAAAACGGCTCCTTGATAACGGATATTTTAACGCAAAGTTTTATGCGGGTGACTGCACAGAGCTTGACGATACAACAGGGATCTTTGACGGTGTAATTATATTTGGCGGATGCATGCACAGCCCCTATGCGGTTCTTAATCTGCTGAAACCGGGGGGTATAGCCATATTCCCCATGGGTCCCATGCATCTTCAGCAGATTACAATGTACAAAAACATCGGCACATCAGATCCCTTCAAACGTTACAAATTTCTGGAGACCTGTGTAGTACCTTCACTTCAAGGTGAATACGGCACATCAAATCCGGGAATGAACATTATTGTAGAGAAAGGATAACACAAAAATATTATTTTTTTGGACTATAGTATTTAACGATTGAATTACTGCATTTTCCGTCATTCCCGCGAATGCGGGAATCTCATAATACCAGCTATCAGATCCCGGCATTTCGCTATCGCTACAGCCGGGATGACAGAATGCTGATCAATTATATAAGTGCAATAAGCACATATTTGCAATTAATTTAATGAGGGATACCATGATAATAGAACAGATTCTTGTAACAGGTATGGCCGTTTTCTGCTATCTTCTTGTTAATAAAAAAACAGGGGAGGCTCTTCTCATTGATCCTGCAGGGGACTTTGACAGAATATCTGAAAAAATAAAAAAGCATTCTGCTGAGATTAAATATATAGTAAATACCCATGGCCATTATGACCACACCTCCGGGAACGACTATATGCTTAATAAAACTGAAGGGAAACTCCTGATACACGAAAAGGACCTCCCCATGCTCAGGTCCATTTCACAAAACGATACAGCGCCATTCAGCAGCGCAGGTGATAAAAGGATCCTCCTTCTTAAGCACAATGACACGATTAAACTGGGGGAGAGCAGCGTAAAAGTTATACACACCCCGGGGCATTCACCCGGAGGGATAGCCCTGTATATAGAGGGGAATATATTCACAGGGGATACACTTTTTACTGAAGGTGTGGGACGCACAGACCTCCCTGGAGGATCTCAGCAGGTGCTTGTAAAATCAATTATTGAAAGGATACTCTCCTATCCTGACAGCACGGTAATATGGCCGGGACATCACTATGGCCGCAAACCCTCATCAACTGTTAAAGAACAGAAGCGCATATTCGGGGTAAAATAGGATGACAGAAATGGAGAAAAAAATCCTCTACAAGCTGAAGGATATTGCCTCAGATCTGCGCGCGGAAAACGGATGCGCCTGGGACAGGAAACAGACCTTTTCCTCCCTTAAGCCCTACCTTATTGAGGAGGCATATGAAGTATATGATGCCATTGACAATAATGATCCGGAACACCTGAAAGAGGAACTTGGTGATCTGCTTTACCAGATTTATGCTCACTCCCAGATCGCTTCAGAGATGAATCTTTTCGATATTGATGATGTGGCAGATGGAATAGTTTCCAAGCTCATAAGGCGTCACCCTCATGTTTTTGGAAATGAAAATATAACTGACCCTGAAAAAGTTAAAGAGCGATGGGAGGTCATAAAAAAAACAGAAAAGTCGGAGAGGGAATCGATACTTGACGGAATCCCCTCTCATCTCCCTGCCCTGGTAAAGGCGCACAGAGTCCAGGAGAAGGTTTCCCATGTGGGATTTGACTGGGAAAAGCCGGAGGATGCTGCAGCAAAAATTGACGAGGAACTGGATGAATTCAGAGAAGCTCTGGCATCAGGGATTAAAGAGAAAATAACTGAAGAGGCAGGTGATGTGCTCTTCAGCATTGTCAATGTTATGCGTCTGGCCGGTATCGACTCTGAAGATGCCCTGCGGAAAACAATTGATAAATTTATAAACCGCTTCAAATACCTGGAAAAGCAATCTGAAAAAAACGGCCGCAGTATAGAGAAAATGAATATAGCTGAAATGGAAGAGCTCTGGCAGCAGGCTAAAGCGGCTTTAGCCCGCGATTAAAAAATCCCCTTCAGCAGATTGAATATTTTTCTCATATCATCATCTGAAAGGGGTGATCCCGCATATCTGCATAGATAAACCTGATCCCTTGCCGTAATAAAATCTGGATCATCCCGCACTGAATCCGCTGTTTCTATAAGCTTTAAAGCATTCCGGAGAAATCCTTCCCTGTCTCTTTTATTAAAAGAAATCCCCAGTTCATTTAATAGAATTCCCCTATCATCAGAAACAGGTTTAGAATCGGGAATTATATCAGCAGCATTTGTATCTCCCCCTCTTTTTATATGACGGAAGATCTTTCTATCCCGCATAAAAAGATATAGACCTGCCGCTGAAGATATAATAATAAAAGAAATAATTAAAATGTAATTCAAAGCTGATGAACCCTCTTTATCAACCGGTACAATCTTTGATTCCCCTATACTGACACTATTCCCCTCTTTCACATCAAAGCTGATAGGATCACTTTTTAATATATTATACTCACCTGAATAGGGATTATATACAGGGAGGGATAAAGACCCATTTACATACCCCTGCTTCTCAGGCACAAGGGTGAGAGAATACCTCTTTGACCCTTCAGGTATATCCTCATTAAGATTAAAATCGGGGGGCTCATCCTCTATGAGCACCCTGACCCCATCCATCCCATCTACAATGGGGTGATGAAGCGACTGCAGATTGCCGCGCCCCCGGATAATTACTCCAAGTTTAACTTCTTCAAAAAGCGAGGCTTCTTCAGTATTAAAATCAATCTCCATACCAAAATCGCCAAGTGCACCCCTGAAACCGGGAGGGGCCCCTTTAAGAGGTATGGGGAGTACCTTAATATTACTTTGCGGCATTGACAGGAGCTTCTGATCAGGGAAAGAAAAGAATCCCCTCCCCCCCTCAACTGTAACTACTATGCTTCCCCCCCCGACACTGTACTCACCCTCACCTGCAGGGGTAAGAAGAAATGTTGCAGCATGGATTTTTTCGTATTCAAGCCCCTCTGAAATTTCAATTGAAGGGGGTATTTTTTCATCAATACCTGTAAGAATAAACCCTTTTACATGAGGCTGCTCCCTGAACCCTTCAATTCTAAGAGCCCTGTTGCCCGACAAATAGACAAAATATCTCATAACCAGAGGTTCTCCAGCATAAACTTGTGCCGATGAAAGCTCTATCCCCCCTCTCATGTAAACCGATGAAACCCTCCGCTCAGGGGAGGCCCCTTCCCTCACCAGGAGGGTCAGAGCCTCTGACTGTAGCTCCACACCCCCTGCTTTAATTACAAATGGGGGGATTTTATATGAACCGCTCTTTTCTGCAAAGACCGAAAAATTTAGAATAATCCCGCTCCATACATTTCCATTTACAAACTGAAAGCTTTTTGAAGAACCGGTATATGATATCTTAAGCCCCTTTACAGCCGGAACTTTTACCGGAGTAATATCGGAAGTTTCTCCTGAAATCATTATTTTCAATACAGCACTCTCCCCCGGGGATAGAGATGTGCGGTTTAATTCAGATGATATCTCCGCAGAATAAACCGGAAGAGAAATTATAAACAGAAAAACTCCTATTAGAAATAAAAGAATTCTACCATTGTTTTTCACGGTCAGTCTTTTCAACTTCGCCACCTTTCTGTCTCCTCACAGGTTTATTCTTTAGTGATTCCAGCATATTTTTCATCTGTTCTCTGGAGACATCACTGCTTTTAATATCAGGTGCTCCTTTCATGTCATCACCATCACCAGAAGACTTATCATTTCCAGGATCAGGTTTATTGTCATCTTTATTGTCTTTACCATCACCGCTGCTGCTCTCTTTCTCCCTGTTATGCAGCAGATACTCAATATTTTTTTTAGCCTTTTCATAGGCAGGATCGATTTTAAGAGCTTTTACGTATGAATCAAATGCCTTATCATAATCCTTAAGCTGCAGATGTGAATTCCCCATATTATACCAGGCTTTTTTCTGCACATCCCTGTCTCCGGACTTAAGGGATTCATTAAAATATTCAATCCCCTTTTCATAGTTCCCTCTCCTGTACTCAGCTGCGCCTCTGTTAAATGAAAGCATGGCGCGCCTCTTCTCATCTGGAACAAACCTCTCAGAATTATCATAATGCTCAACAGCGCTGTCAAAATCCTCAGCCTGGTAACTCCGGTTCCCCCTGGTCACCTCATCTTTGAAAGGGTCAATCCATGCGGTCTGGATAAGAGAGAAAACCAGAATAATAAGCATACCCGTAATTCTGGAGTTGAAAATCATAATTCTCTTCCCCTTATATTTTCTTTAATCATCAGTTCTGCAGCGAGAACTAAAATGAGAAGAAAGAGAAAGATCGATGTCCTGTCCTTCTTCTCCTTCACTATCCCGCCGCCGAAAACCTGTTTCTGCTGTCCTGCAATTCCATTATAAACAGACCTTAAACCTGCAGTGCTGCTGCTTATATCAGTAAAACTCCCCCCTGTAAGGGAGGAGATCTTTTCCAGAAAAGCCTTGTCAGGAATACTCTTCACAAGGTTCCCATCCCGGTCTTTCATTATTGTTTCTGATGAAGCCCCGGATTGGACAGGTATATAATCCCCACCCCCTGCTGCAGCGATTGTATAAATTGAAATCTCATTTTTTATATAAAAATCGAGGGCACTCTCAATACCAGGCTCATGGTTCTCCCCGTCAGTAATAATAACCAGCATTTTAGATGTAAGCCTTTTTCTGGAGAATACCTTTTCCCCCTCCTTAAGAAGTGCAGGAAAATTAGTGCCCTGAACCCTTATTGAATCAGTATCAGCTGCATCAAGGAACATCATAAATGATCCAATATCAGAAGTGAGGGGGCAGAGGAGGAAGGCCTCACCGGCAAATACAATAAGCCCTATTCTATCCCCTTTGAGAGATTCTGCTATCCTGCGCACTGTATCCTTCCCCCTGGTAAGCCTGTCAGGTGAAACATCTCTGGCCTTCATACTGCTGCTCACATCAAGTGCGATAATAACATCTGTACCCTCGTATGTAACATCCCTCACAATCTCACCCCACATGGGGCGGATAAGGGCTGCAGCAGAAAGAAAAATTGCCAGCAGAACCAGTACCTCTTTAGCAAAAATACGGCGGTAATTCCCCCTCAAAAGTCCGCTTTTTTTAAAACCATTACCGATAATTACCGCAGTCCCTTTTCTGCGCCATAGTGCATAAATAATAAAAACTATAACCGTCATCAAAACAGCAGCAAGGATATAAAACCTGTATTCATAATTCCCGAATTCTATCATGGAATTTTCCTGTAAAAGAGAGATCTTAAAATAATATCAATAAAAAATATAGACACAGCAAAGAGGATAAGGGGGAAGGATTTATCATTAAACTCATAATATTTCCTTGTTTCAATTTCGCTCTTCTCAAGCCTGTCAATATCACTTATACTTTCAGCAAGGGCGCCGGAATCATCGGCCCTGTAAAACTTCCCATTTGTAAGAGCAGCCGCGTCCCTCAATGATTTTTCATCAAAATGATTCATGAGCCTCCCCCTTCTCCCGTCAGGACTTGTAAAGGAGACCTCCCCATCCCTCCCCACACCGATTGCGTATATCTTCACATCCATCTCTGCAGCGGCTTTAGCAGCTGTTTCTGTATCAATAAATCCCCTGTTGTTCACACCATCGGTTATCAGAAGAAGAACCCTGCTTTTAGCGCTGCTGTCCATGAGCCTGGCAACAGATACAGCAACTGCGTTACCCACAGCAGTGCCGTCTTCACTGACGGTATCAAAGTCAAGTTCATCAACGATATCATGTAAAAAATCGTGCTCAAGGGTAGGCGGGCACTGCAGATAGGCATCCCCTGCAAATACAACCAGACCGATTCTGTCCCCCCCTCTCTTACCGAGAAACTCTTTAAGGACCTTTTTTGCTGCTGAGAGCCTGTTGGGCTCAAGATCCTCCGCACTCATTGAAAGGGAAAGGTCCAGGGCTATCATAATATCAATTCCCTGTGACTTTATGCTTGTGAAAGAAACACTCCGCCCCGGACCTGCAAGAGCAATGATTAATAAAAAAATAGTAAAAAAACGGAGCAGCGGCAGATATGGATATGTTATAATTTTAATGTTTCTTTTTTCAGGTACAATATGCTGTGAAGAAAGAGCAATAGATGCACCTTCTTTGAATTTCCCTTTAAAAAAGTATAAATAAACCAGGTAAAAATATGGAATAAAAAGGAGAAGAAAGTATGGGGTGTTAAAGCTTAGATCAGCCATTTTAAGCACCCCTCTCCGGGCTCAGCTTCCGGGCAAGAGCAAGAGTGGAATCGAAATTATTCATGAGTAATTCCTCAGAGGGGGCAAATTCAGCAAACTTGGAAAGGTCCCAGAAATTCATTATACCTGTAATCTCCCCCCTGATAATTTTATAATCCTGTCCAGACATAACATATCCGAGCTTACCGGAAATTTCTTCAGTAGTCATTTCAACTGCGTCAAAACCGTATAGTGCAGAAATATATCTCCTGAAAAGAATTGAGAGCGCAAAAACATATTTCTTTATCTCCCCTTTTGCTATCAGGGCCGGGGCATCTATTTCATCTACCCCGGTTAAAAAGGCTTCAATGGGTGAGATAGCAGGTATAAATTCTTCAGGAGTTCTGATGCGGCTTTTAATATATTTATAAAGAAAAAATATTAGAGCTGCAAAGAATATTGAAGCCAATAAAAGAAGAAGTACCCTGGTATAATTTCCTGACAGGTCAAGGGGGGATTCAATCTCAGCCAGACTCCCCTCCTGATTAAGACTTACTATTTCCACCTGCGGTACTTCATATAACAGGTCCGCACCGGAGGGGCCGGTGATTTTAAGCTCAGGAAGATTATATATTCCGGTTCTGTAATAGGTTATCTCTACTTTAATTTCTGCTGCAGAGCTCTCCCCATGCGCGGTTTCTTTTCTTGAAGCATTCCCCACAACATAGAGGGGTACAGATGCAGCTGCTCCCGATGGTGTGTTTTTATCACCCCCCTTGTTTGAAGGGAAATAAACCTTATCACCGGGGAGATGGATATCAAAGGTCCCGGATGAGGGACCGGAAAGTATAATAACATATTCGAGCATACTCCCCACTGTTGATTTCTCCGGAGTAATCGAAGCATGAACAGTTACATGGGAAGCATCAGCTTCACCCGTTTGGGAAAAAGAATAGCATGGGAAAAGTACTATTACGATAATAAGGAGTAATATTTTTTTCATAATCAGAAACAGCCTGTCTATTTCAGGGATCTCCCCTTTCTTCTTTTTTCAAAAAAATTTAAAACAGATGACTCAATAGGTTCTTCAGTAGAAAGCCTCATTGACCCGGCAAATCCGGTGTCAGGGAGATTGCAGCTATGTTCACTGTAATCGGAGTAAAAAGTTTTACCGCTTTCAAGATCAAAAAATTCTGTAAGACCAGGGAGTGACATCCCCTTTTCAAGGGGATCAAAAACCTGAACAGGTATAACATCATGCTTTCTGGAGAGAATTTTAAGCCTGGTTAAAAAATCGCTCCCCCTGTCCATAAAGTCGGACACTACAAAAATAATGCTTCTTTTTTTCATAACCCTGTTTAAATAATCTACTGCCGCGGAAATGTCAGTACCCTTCCCGGAAGGGATTGTATGAATAATCTCATCAAGTACTTTAAGTATAAATTTTCTACCTTTCCTGGGCTTTATAAATTTCTCCACCCTGTCGGTAAAAAGAAGAAGGGAAATCCGGTCATTATTCATCTGTGCAAGATAGAGGATAAGGGTAACAAATTCCAGCATCACATTACCCTTTGTGCGGCTTACTCCAAATTGAGTGGAAGCGGAAATATCGACCATAAGCACAACTGACAGTTCCCGTTCCTCTATGTACTCCCGTACATAGAGATGATTCATCCTTGCAGAAACATTCCAGTCAATATTCCTTACATCATCGCCGGAAATATACTCCCGCACACTGTCAAAAAGAAGACCATAACCTTTAAAAGCAGACCTGTAGCTGCCGGAAAACATTGTATTAATTTTTTTCCCGGTTTCAAGCCTTATCTTTTTCAGTATTGCGATTCCACTCTGTTCCAATCAGGGGACCTCCACAGAATCGAGCACCATCTTAACTATGTCATCAGGGCTTTTCCCCTCAGCCTCAGCCTGGTAGGAGAGTATTATCCTGTGTCTTAAAATGTCGGGCGCTATCTCCTTTATATCATCCGGTGTAACAAACCCCCTCCCCTTCATAAAGGCTACACACCTTGAAGCTTTCATTAAAGCAATTGAAGCCCTGGGGCTTGCACCAAACTCAATAAGCCTTTCACTCCCGGGAGCAGGGGCTTTCCTTGTTTCAGCAACAACAGAAACAATATACTCCATAAGCTTTTCATTTATATAGATAGATTCAATAAGCTCCCCCTTTGCAGCGATCTCTTCAGGGGTTACAACTTTATTTATCAGCTCCGGTTTAAGCCTCTTATGATTTAACAGTATATTCTTCTCCTCTTCAAATGAAGGGTATTCAACAATTACCTTCATAAAGAATCTGTCCAGCTGCGCTTCAGGCAGCGGATATGTACCCTCCTGTTCAATGGGATTCTCTGTTGCAAGAACCATAAATGGTGAGGGGAGAGGATAGGTATTATCCCCTATGGTAACCTCCTTCTCCTCCATTGCCTGAAGAAGAGCAGACTGAACCTTGGCAGGGGCTCTGTTTATTTCATCAGCAAGTAAAAAGTTGGTAAAGAGCGGACCCTTCCTTGTAAAGAAAGACATGTCCCCGGGGTTATATATCTGTGTTCCTGTTAAATCAGCAGGGAGAAGATCGGGGGTAAACTGCACCCTCATAAAATCCACATCAACAGCCCTTGCAAATGATTTTACAGCCAGGGTCTTGGCAAGGCCGGGGAGCCCCTCAAGAAGAATATGCCCCCCTGTAATAAATGAGATAAGCATACGATCAATCAGTTTTTCCTGCCCTACGATTGTTCCTGCTATCTCTTTTTTAATTGCAGCTACAAAATGATTTTCCTCTTTTACTCTACGGGTGAGATTTTCAATTTCCGCAAAATCCATAAATTACTCCAGTACAATATTCTGAATAATGCCGGCTTCACAGTGAACCGGCAAAGAACTTCTTTTCCCCCTGTCCCCCAAAGGGGGCACGAATTATCAATTATCAATTTGATAATTTAATTTTTATAACTATTTCAATATTATTTAATACATCTTCATCGTTAGTCTGCAATTCCTGAATCACACTATTATGCAGAAATTCATCCTTGGCATTCTGTTTATTTTTTTGGTTCAGTCATATTATTCTGCAAATCTTTAATAAGCTCAACAAAATAAAAAAGGTGCTTGATACTGTAATTCATCAAATTACTCAAGTTCTAATTTTACGTGCCCCCTTTGGGGGACAGGGGGGCTGACTCCGGCAGATGTTGGAACAAATAATATTATTACTTTTCCAAAAGATACGGAATGAGCCTTATATATAAATTTCTTTGGAACAGCATCTGTTAAAAAGTTACAAAATCAGAATTTTCTTTTTTAATTACTCACAGGCAATGAAAAAACACTTAATGGATCGACCTGTGTACCCCTTATAAGAAATGAAACATGAAGATGAGGAGCGGTTGACATGCCGGTAGACCCTACTGCACCTATAATATCACCTGCCTTTACCCTGTCACCTGCCTGAACATTTCTATCATGCATATGCATATAATAGGAAAAAATTCTGTTGCCATGATCTATAAGAACCATCTTCCCTTCATAAAACATATCGTGAGAAAGGACAACAAGCCCGTCAGCAATGGCAAAGACCGGCTCCCCCTCTCTGCCTCGAAGGTCCACACCGCGATGAATACTCTTTCTTGTAGAAACCTGCTGCCTCTTGCGGTTCTTAATTCTGTAGGATAGATACTCTCTCCCCTTCCAGAACTCACTTGTGACCTTGTGGAAATCCCTCGGGTGAGACAGAACATTTGAAATAGAGTCGGGGGTAATACTTTTAAATGCCTCTGCTCTAAGCTTCCTCGATTCTTCAATATGCTTTCTGTTTTCCGGATCACCATAATGATCTTTATCGGAAAATTTTCCCAGGTCTATTCTTATCTGTGCAGAGGGGAAAACTGTATTTTTTACTTCAAAAGAACCGGCCACCTTCCCTGTATCCCCCGACTCATCCCTGGTATATGCAAATTCAACTTTAAAATTTCCGGTTTTTGATGACGGGCTTATTCCGTAAAAACCGCGCAGGCCCCAGTGAAAAGAAGTAAGAGGGATATTCTCCCCGTTTATCTCAAGCTTTGCTCCGCTGAAAGAACCGGCCAGAGGTTTCACTTCAATATATACAGCTTCGCCCTGTGCAAAGGCCCTGGCAAAGAGCTTCACTTCAGCTTCATGGCTGGAAAAAACAAGTTCCTGAGGAGGGACAAATTCAAACTCTTCAGGAATCTTCAGTTCTGTAAGATTCTTTACTTTAACTTGTTCACCAGACTCTTTACCTGCTCCATTACCTGCACTCGAACATCCTGCCAGCATAAATATAACAATCAGCTGAACTATAAATAACTTTTTCTTTAACCGCAATTTATAAAAACCCCCGCATAAATAATTTTTCATCTTCGATTATTTCTATTATACTTATTGTATCAAACAAAATTTTTACTGTACATCTAAAAATAACCGGGCATAATTTAAAATCAGGCTCATTCCTGATTTTAAAGGAAAAGTAATATTATTTTTGTTCATCGCATCTACAAGTCAGCCCCCTGTCCCCCAGACTGTGTAAGAATAGGGGCTGCGGGCAATTGTTAAGGAATATTTAATGAAAAGAGAAATAGAAGCTTTTAATGAATCGGAAAAAGAGATTGTTGACCGGATCAGGGCTCTCATTAAAGGGGCGGGCTATCCGGATGATTATGCAGGGATCGACAGCACCTGCTATTCTTTAATATCCATGGCTGACCTGATCTCCATATACCCTTCACTTCTGGACAGCCAGAGCCTGGGGGGGAAATCCCGGTCAGTTGAAACACTTGTGCAGACACTATGCTCAAGCCGCAATCTGGACCTGATCCTCCACACCCCAACAAAAGCTGTGCTTGGAAGAAGCTTCACAATCGCCAAAATTAATTTCTTCCTCCTCCTTTCATACCTGTGCAGAGATATGAAGGAATTACGGGGTGAAGAAAATTCAATCCATGAAATAATTTCCATGAATATATTCGCAATTATGGCTGAAGATGTATTCATTTCCATAGTTTCAGACATGGATATTCTGGCTACTGTGAGGGAGTCTGCAGGCATTCTCCTGACAAAGATTTGGGAATACAGAATATTTCTGGGAGTAAACGATTTCGCCCCGATTTTAAATGAACTATGGGAAAAGAGAAAAAATTTTCTCCCATCCTTTGGAACAATGGCAGGAGTTACAGAAATAACCAGCTTCTGCCAGAAGAACAACAGTCTCTGGATTTCATTTCTTGAAGATGATGAATTCAATGAAGACAGGCTGGAGTCTCTTAAAGAGTACCTTATGGGTCTTGCCTATGAGGAGATTTTAAAGATTCAATCCTTCATGGAATCGAATAAAATCAATGTCCTTGATCAGACAGGGATATCAAAAATACTCGAATCAGCAGGAACATATTTTATGAAAAATTATAATGACCCCAGGGAGATATACCACTTCTATATAAGGAGGAAAGAAAATTCAGATTTTAGAGAAAAAAGTCAGATCCCGGGACCCAAAAAAACCATTGAGGAATATATTATGTGCTACCTGCTTAAAAAAAACATGCCGGTTCAATAACAAAAGAGAGGGTAAATCCCCTCTCTTTTGTTATAATTGCTGTTTTGCTGCAGAATTTTACTTGGATTCTTTCTGCGCCTCTTCAAGAGCCTTATTGATAGAATCGAACAATTGTTTCTGATCCTCAGCAGGAATATTCATCTCCTTCATCATCTGACCAGGTACATTTTGAGCAGCCTTTACGCAAAGAAGGGCACTAAAAATCATAAGAACAGGAATAACCGCAAGAATAATTGATATAACCTTTGCTGCTCCATCTTTACCGCCAAGAGCTTTGGTCAATGCATTATAAAGCATCCATATTCCGTAAAGCGCAATTGCTATAGAAACCAGACTCCCCAGGGTAAGGCTTATCCCTGCAAGAAACCCGAAAAGCGCACTTACTGGAGAGAGAGCCATAAGGGATGCTGTTGCCCTTACATTAGATTCATAATCTGTAGATCCGCCGCATATTGCGCTTATAACAAGAAGAATAGCACCGCCAAGAAAGAGAACAATGATGGAACCTATTATACTCATTATCAATCCGGCTACACCAATGCTGCCGCCCAGCATACCCCCCATCATTCCTGCAGCTGCTGATAAATTAAGAGCTGCCCATATAAGGTTTATAACCCCGGCAACTGTGCCGTAAATAACAGCTTTAATCAATGGCTCCGGGAAACCGCCGCTTTTCTGCATTGAAGCGAAATAATCTCCAGGAGTAAGTAAAACCGCCTTTGTCTCCTCAATTAATTTATTGAAATCAAAAGCCTTTTCAGACATAAAAACCCCCTTTTTTTTTACTGTATTTTAAAAAATGGAAAACCGGTAAATCTGACACCCCTTATGGAATATGCAATTTGCCGGTTATCTATTTTTATATTATGCTTAATATACAATATAGTACAGTAAAAAAAAATAAACACTTTTTCATCAATTTCTGCAATTATTTTAAAATTAATAACAAAATTTCAGAGAAAAAGTCTCTCATTCCAGCCGAAGTAAGAACGTAGAGCCAGGATCTCCTGAAAAAATCATGAGTAATGAGATTTCAGCACCTGTACTGAGCTCGTCGTCTATGCGCGGAATGATAACACCTACAAAGTTCTGCAGCTACAATTTGAAAAAGCTTCTACTTCGTTGCAGCCCCCTGTGTCAGGGTAGTTGTCAGATGTGACCGCACTTAACAGTAAGCTTCATCGCTTTGAGTCCAAAGAGGGATGAAAAGCTGGTATAAGTTTATACATACATAAACCATGTCCGGAGGTTCGGAAATACGGTATATTCATCACAATTTCCCCTGATCACCTGATTAGGGCTATGGTTTTTCTAATAAAAATTTATTTTCTGGAGAGATTTTCGAATGATTCTTGAAGGTTATTTTAAAAGACGGAATGAAAATGGTATTGAAATTCCTATTGGTTCTGTCCGACATCAGTGGTTTTGTTCAACAGAGTCTTGACATAGCTGCTTCGGATAATTAAAACATTATCTTTTATTCTGTTAAACCGCTAATGAAACTTAGCGGTTTTTTTGCGGCAGCTACGTTAAGACTTCTATAAGTTATATGCTGAAAGCGCGATTACAACAAGTTTCGTGCAAGCGAAGCACGAATGCTGAGCTTGACTGTAAAAATTCAAGTATTACAAGAGCAATGGGCTCATAATTATTTTCTCTGAGAATTTATTGTAGATACAACTTCACAGTGGCTTGAAAGTTTTGCCATAAAAGTTATGATGCTAGTTTCTGGGCTTATATTACTGTAATTACCTGATTCTAAATCAGTATTGGAGACAGCAAGTAATGCAGTCGCTCTATATAAATTTTTGATCATCAATCGTTTGCACATTATATCATAGCGTTCAAGATAAGATATCCCTTTAGTTGTTGGATAAGTACCATCTGTTTGACGTTTATATAAATTACCCCTTTCTCTTTCATCTTTTAAAAATCCTTCCATTACAGGGAAATGCTTCATTTCAATTTTTGGGTTTTTCATTGAATCATTACTTTGTTCTACAAGTATCAAGTATCCAAGAAAAATATTTGCATCATCACCAAACGCTTGTTCCTCAACAGCGGTTCGTAAATCATAACTACTTCCTAATACTTCTTCAGAACGGTTATTAAAATTATTCCCTATTGAACCTACTTGTGATTTTAATTCAATTGCGGCCACTAATTTATTGTTATTCAGGATAACAACATCCCAAGCTTTATGGGGTCTGAAATAGCCTGGCAATTGTGCGTCTTGCTTGCCTGTATAAAATTTAGCATCAGGTAAACCGCTTTCTTTTACTACTCTCATAATTATTTCACGAAATTGATCCAACGTTTTGCCAGCTAAAACCCCTTCACCTCCATTTCGCGATTGCCAAAAATATTTAACAGCATTTTTAATTTCAGTATCTAACCATGTAAATTTCATTTCAATTTAACCCCAATTAATTCCTTTTCTTGTTTATTTAAACCATAAAGAATTGAAGTCAGGTCTCTTGATTGTTTGGTATCATTCATTTTTCCGGCTTCAATTAATTCAATTTTCATTTCTTCGGAGATTGAATCCCAATTAGGTATTCTAATACGTCTTAGGTGTTGAGCTTGAAAACGTAAAAATCCATGTGAAATTTTTGTCGAGTATGCACTTATAAAAAATTTACCGATACCGGAAATTAAAACTGCTTTCAAAGCATGAAGATTCCATTTATCTGAACAAATATAATATAATGAATTATTTGGATGGACATTCCCTTCGTCATAAATGGCTGTAAATTCTAGCTTAATATCAGGGATTATTAATTTTTCCATCAAAGCACGTTCAGGGTAAACCTTATCTATTGTTTTATACCAATGTTTATTTGACTTTTGAGCAATATGACGTTTACTAAGTATTGATTTGTTTCTTTGTAAATATGTATTTAACAATGGATAGTTTTTAAGATCTATAGTGCCATTTTTATCGTATGTATTAATTATATATTTACCACTCCAGCATAAAGTCCCATTCTTTATATCACGAGCAGTTATTGTTGGAATTTTTCTATCAACTTCAATATTTATTGTTTCATCAATTATAAAGACTTTGTTATTCCCTGTAGCGGCACCGATAAAAACATTGCATCCTTCTTCCTCCATAGTATTAAAATTTGATTCAAGTTTACGGATCAAATTAATTTTTATTTTATTATCAAAAAGCCAAGGGTCATCGCTTTTAACTATGTCATTGCTAATTTGAAAGAGTTTTTCATTAAAAGTTGATCTGTTGTGTATTGAATCAATGACTTCTTTTTGTAAATCATTCTCAATGGAAGATAATTTACATACAAGTGTTGAAGATTTTTTATTTTTACTAATTATTGTAATTGCTGGATAAGTTAAAGCTTTGGATTTAAAAGTATCATATCCATTAAGCTCTATATAAAAATCGAGAGAGAAATTTTCACTAATCAATTTACGCAGTTTTTTCCCATATTTGTTTTTCATCCAACGGTCAGTGCAAACAAAACACAATTTTCCATTTTCTTTTAATAAGCTTAATGATTTTTCAAAAAAAGGGATATATAAGTCAGCTCTATCAGACATCGTTGAGAAATTATTTCGATAATAACTCAACAATTCTTTTGGTACATTTTCAACTCTAACATATGGAGGGTTGCCAATTATATGTGTGAACTCAAGTTCTATAAATTCTTGTAAAAAATCACCATGGATAATCCATGAATTAACAAGAATTTGAATTTCATTAGGTGAATAATGGAAACATTTTAGAATTTCTTTAAGAGATTTTTTAACGATTTCGATATTAGTTGATATTAAATCATATGCTCTAATTTTAGTTGAGAGTTCTTGAACAGATAGGCTATTTTTTAAGGTTTGATTAATTCTTAATAACTGTTCTGCAATTGGGATAACAAAGTCACCTTGTCCACATGAAGGTTCAAGAATGTGCAAGTGTGATATATTTTTTGTTGAAAAAATCTCTGATATGTCAATCATGAATTCAACGGTTTTCTTATTTGTAAAGACCTCTCCTTTACTAACACCTGAGTTTTCCCATTCATATATGGCGTTTGTAAGATTATCTACGTTTTTTATTTCTATTTGTTCATACTGGTTCATAAATAATAACAAAAGCTTAACGCTTGAATTGTCAAATTTAATTTTTTAAAGGTTCATATTTGTATTCTTACACACATTGTAAAAAATCAATAAACATTTTTCTTATAATAAGATTTGATAAATGGGCTCAGTTCAGGGCGATTAAAAAGTTTTTCGCGCTTTTTGCATATAACGTCTTGCTTATGCGACTTTTGCCAGTTACACAGAAAATTTTGTATTGTATATGTTTATAGAAATCAAGAAGTTTTTTACCAAGAGAAGTGGCAAATGTGCCGAAGGCCAAGCTGTTAAATATACAGCGGGCTATCCGGGGCAGTTTGAAAATATTGAATATGCCCGAAGCTGGATGGCTGAATTTGTTAACTGGTATAATACTGAACATAGACATTCTGCTATCGGATATGTGACACCATCCACAGAAAAAGCGGTGAATACAAAGAAATTTTTGACAGAAGAAACAATACAATGGAATGTGCAAGGCTAGCTCATCCGGAACGTTGGAGGAATAGGATCAGAATTTGGGAAGCGAAAGAAGAAATTTACTTGAATCCAGGTGATGAGTCGAAAGAGAGATTAAATCAAAAGGAAGCAGCTTAAAACGCGACAACTTTGTTGACACACAGCGATTACAGGGAGAGTGGAAGTTCTTGACATAAATTTTAAGCACATACTGTTAAAAAGGACCCTTAGAGGGGTTTTTATATACTGAAGTATCTGTATTTGTTATGGCTTTTATTGTTTCCCTTTATTTTCTTATCAGCGGAGTCTCCTATATCAAAAATGTTACAAAGAAGAATCATCAAATTCCTGACTTCAATTTTTTACTTCAAACAAAGTTTGACTTTATTGCTACTGATATTACATTATAACAAACATTCCAAATAAGAGTGTAACATGCAAATTTAAAACTGGAGATTTATTATGACTGTAAAAGTAAAATGTGTAAACTGCGGAACCATGGTCCACGAATTTACCGCGGAGTGCCCTAACTGCAACAAACCTGTAGCGAATAGAGATGCTCCTGTTAATGTTTCGGAATCCCCATGGAAGATGAAAAAAACTGATCATGGAAAAAAGTTCCCGATAATACCGGTTGTGATCATATTTTCTATCGCAATTGCTGCAATTTTATATTTTTTTGTGATTAAGTGACACATATTAAAACTATAACAGAGAATTTAAATAGATCTATCTGGAAGTAAAAATATATTTCAATCCCGATAAAAAATAGCGCCAGCTCGTCAAACAAAAATTTTCATTTCTGCTTAAGTGGAACAGGGAGAAAGCCCTCCCCCGCTTTCGGGATCTTCTCCATTATATGAAGCAATCGGTATAAACAGGATTATCCGGGGGAAATATAAATTATCTTTATAAAACACTGGATAACCGGAGATTCTGCTTCTACTCCTGCACCCTACATGGAAAAATTTTAAACATACACTGTCAGAAGGGACATTTTAGTGAAAAAGAGACAGGAACCTTCTGTAGATAACCTACTATATGTCTCTAAAGGGGGCCCTTATGAAGAAATATTTGTCTTTAATAGCACTTCTTATTTTTCCATTTACTTTCTTAACAGCGGAAAGTCCTAAAACAACAAAAAAACAATAATCCCTAATTTTCTTCACCACAAAAAGGGCTGACAGGACGTCAGCTTTACCAGAAAAGTAAAAAAGTTTGGCGCGGTACAACCCGAAGCCCAAGCCAGTACTCCGGCGCCGCGTTTAGCCTTTGTTGAACTAAACCACCTGCGGTGGTGCCCTTGAAAGTATCTGAACTTAATAATATCTTCTTCTTTAATATTGTAAAGTACAAATTACAGGAGGAACGAAGATGGCTACAGTAAAACATTTTACAAGACGCGAAATGCGGGAGATAATGCAGATCCGGGGATTCAGCGAGGTAACAATATCCACGTACATAA
>Ga0334882_1000305_pt1 | contig 83018 bp, 95 predicted proteins | sample GraSluR1_MG_5_FD_207226 | JGI IMG/M metagenome (GOLD analysis project Ga0334882, IMG submission 207226) | Sludge microbial communities from methane-producing bioreactor in Wageningen University, Netherlands - Granular Sludge_15_04-R1 | ecosystem: Engineered > Bioreactor > Anaerobic >... | reverse complement strand
AAGTTAGATGAGATTAGTACACCCTATCGGGTAGAAAATCTTCGAATAAATTAAAAGAAATGAGTTGTAATGTTCGTTAGAATTCAAGATAGTTTTCTATTGAATGTTATGACTACATTATACAAGGTAGGAATGTATTAGATGCCGCCTGTGCAGCGGGATGGTATACTGAATGGTTTTTAGAAAAAGGGGCTAATGTAACAGCGGTGGATTTCAGTCCTAATATGATAGAAATGACTAAGAAAAGAGTTGGAAATAGAGCACAAATTATAAGAGCTGATTTGAATAATCCATTAGACTTTATTAAAGATGAATCTATAGACATTGTTTTATCATCATTGACCCTTCATTATATTAAAAATTGGGATATAGTAATGAGTGAATTTAATAGAATATTAAAGAAGAATGGACAACTTATTTTTTCTATTCATCATCCATTTATGGATTTTACAGTATTTAATAAAGAAAATTACTTTTTGACAGAATTACTGAATGATGAATGGAATACTAACAATGGAAAAGTAAAAGTACAATTTTATAGAAGACCTTTAAGTAAGATTATCACATCTGTAATTGACTCAGGATTTGTTATAGAAAAGCTATTAGAACCCATGCCAACAGAACAATTCAAAAGTAAGCAGCCTAAAATATATGATAGATTAACTAAAAAACCTCAGTTTTTATTTATAAGAGCAAAAAAATAAGTGATTTAAGGAAATAGAAAGATAGAAGAAAATAAAAATTATATTATAATTTAAGGGTGAATAATATAAATAGTAATTTTGTTGAGGTGATACATATGTTAATGCAAGGAGCAACGCCAGAAATGGTTGAGAGGTGGAAAGAAGTTTGGAATGAATATAAATATAAATTAGTTCCAAATCGGAAGTCAGGCAAAGAAGTTGTAGAATATTTAAAGAATAAGTATCTTCTGAAGGAACTACATGATGGTAATGCAAAGCGATTAGTAATTGATAATGTACTTTGTAATGAACCATATGCGGAAAAATTACCTATTGGAGCAGAGTCTACAGCAGTTACTTTTATCGTAGAAAATCAAGATAATGGAAAATTTCTTTATCAAAATCAGGATGAGGTTTTTAGGGGAAACAATATCTTTGTTGGAGTTGAGTTAGAAACAGGATTTTTCTGCGTTGAAGGTAGTAGTCTGCTTTGGGATGAATTATATATTTTTCAAGGTTTGGATGAAAAGGACATTCAGAATTATTTTTGTGTTGCAGAGTATATTTCCTGCCTAAAAAAATTTGGACTTTTCGAAAGTGTCTTAGGTTAATAAATAATATAAATAGTAATTTAATGAGGTGGAGAGATGAAGGTTTTAGGAATTAACGGAAGTTCAAGAAAAGATGGAAATACAGCGTTAATTATTAAGATTTTGTTTGAGGAATTAGAAAAGGGAGAAATTGAAACAGAAATAGTTCAATTCTCTGGAAATATAATCGAACCATGTAAAGGGTGTTTTGCATGTAAAGGAAAGAATAACTGTGTCTTTAGGAAAGACATGTTTTATGAATGTTTTGAAAAAATGAAATTAGCAGATGGTATCCTTTTAGGCTCTCCAGTCTATTCTGCAGATGTAACTGCAAATATGAAAGCATTTTTAGAAAGAGCTGGAGTTGTTGTTGCAACAAATCCAGGATTACTTAAATATAAGGTTGGTGCTTCTGTATCTGCTGTCCGTAGAGGTGGAGGTATGACAGCAGTAGATACAATGAATCATTTTTTATTAAACAAAGAGGTTATTATAGCTGGATCTACATATTGGAATATGGTTTATGGAAAAGATGTAGGCGACATATATGGAGATGAAGAAGGAATTAAGAATATGCATAATTTAGGACAAAATATGGCGTGGATATTAAAGAAAATTCATTAATAAATAGTAATTTGGAGGGAAGGTTATACAGATGTCTAAAAATAAAAAAATTTTACGTGGTATTATATTGGCTGTATTGTTAATTTGTACAACATTTTTAGTGTATTCTATTATAACAAATCCGTTAGGCGATCATGATATTATGTTCGCACTGGCTGTTGTGACAGGTTTTATCGCACTTGGTACTGATAAGAATGGGAGAAAAAAAGAATAACGTCATTAATTCATTAATGCAAATTCCAATTTAAAGTTGAGTGATATAAATCTGTAATTGATTCAGTATTTATTATAGAAAAACTATTAGAACCCATGCCAACAGAACAATTCAAAAGTAAGCAGCATAAAATATATGACAGATTAACTACAAAACTTGAAATTTTATTTATAAGAGCAAAAAAATCAGTGATTTGAAGGAGAATAAGAAATGCTTGATAAAATTAGAAAAGTGCATATAAAAAAAGCAGGAATATGTTCTGTTACTATAGGAGTAATAAATATTATCATTCATATTTTGATTATTACACAGATAATGCCCTATACATGGGTTAATGGAGGAAGGTCAGGATCATTTGAATTGGCAAGACAGACATCCTTATCAAGCATCTATATGACTATTTTTCACCTGACTAACTTGGCGTAAGTTTCCAACGCACTCTGTACAGTGATTTACACCAAATTAAAATTTGGGCTCTCTACTTTTCTTCAAGTGGGAGTTCAACGCCAAGTAAGCCATGCATTTGCAGTTCTAAAATTCAGATGGGGTAAAAGAATCCTCACCTGAATTAAGAACTTGCTTCAATATCATTATTTCACTTATAGCCAGCAAAATAATTCCTTTAAAGATGAATAAATTTTGGTCAATATGTTTAACGGTATTTTTGGTGGTTACATTACCCTTTGGATTAATTAGTGTTGTTCAACAATTTTTAGGTACAATATTTGAAAAATGTTTTATGAGTATAGTGGCAATAATAGGATTTTTATCAGATACATGTATTGCAGTTGAAAAACGTTGGTGAAGCTGGGACAGGTATGCCGCAGGGATCAATAGGTTGATTTTGTTAGGAATAAACTAAGAAATAGAAAGATAGAAGAAAATAAAAGTTATATTTATGATTTATGAAGGAGATAAGGTTGAAAAAAATAAATTTTTTTATTATTATGTTACTTTTTTTTACAGTATTATTGATTACGAGTTCATCAATAAAAAAAGAATCTGTAAGTGTAAATATAAATAAGCAAAATATTAAACAATCTGCGGAAGAGAAGGATGTCAGAGAAATCGCATTTAATCAATTAAATTCAAAAGATAAAAATAGAGTGTTTGGAACTTGGAAAAATAGTAAGCTTTCTAAGATAACTTTAAAAGAAAATATGGGAAATATTAATGACAAATCTTATATTGGAAAAGAAGTATATCTTATTGATATTCCAGCTAAAAGTAGATCAATACCAAATAATATGATTGTGTATGTATCAGTAGATAATCATAAGTTACTGGGATATGGATATGTAGAATAAATATAAATAGGTAGTTCACAATGTTTTAAAAATATATATTAATAACAGAAAAATATGATTAAGCAATCATTACTTGTAATTTATATAATCTTTGTTAGGGGGCATACAATGAAATTCTTAAATCCATTGATAGTTGTTTCAGATTTGGAAAAATCAAAGCGATTTTACTATGAAGTGCTTGGTTTAGAAATTGTTCTTGATTTTGGTGCAAATGTAACTTTAACAGGAGGTATTGCATTACAAACAAAAGATACTTGGTCTACTTTTATTCACAAAAATGATAATGAAATTGTTTTTGGAGGAAATGTAGCAGAATTATATTTTGAAGAAGATGATTTTGATGTTTTTATTCAAAAGATAAATGATATTGCAGGTATTAACTATGTACATACTATATTAGAACATTCTTGGGGACAACGTGTTGTTCGATTCTATGATCCTGATAATCATATTATTGAAGTGGGAGAAAATATGATTATGGTTGTCAGGAGATTCTTAAAGAGTGGTCTATCAATTGAAGAAACTGCTATTAGAATGGATGTGCCAGTTGATTATGTGAAATCATGTTTAGGGTAGATTACAGCTTTGGTGATTAAAATTAATGAACAGAAAATCATATATTGAGAAATAAAAAATAGTACAATAACAATATTTAAAATAACCATTGGAGGATAGAAAAAACATGAGATTAAAAACAAATCATATAGTAATTCGAGATTTTGAGAGAAAAGATGCAGAAAATCTTTATAGGATTGTTAGAGAGAAAAATGTTTTTCGCTTTATGCCTGATTGGGCGGAAAACGGTGATTCACCTCAATCATATTTTGAATATATTGACTGGCATCAAACTCAAAAAAATTCAATAGATATTTATGAGAATAAAAGATATGTAATTGCATTACCTGCTACAGATAAAATGTTTGGAATGGTAGGTATGGGGCTTGAAGATACATTGAATGAAGTTGAAGTAGCCTATTTTATGTCAGAAAAATACCAAAGAAAAGGATATACAAAAGAAGCCGTAAATGCTTAAGTGGATTGATGCTTTAAAGTATCAGATATAAAATATCTTATTTTAACTATTGATTGTTCAAATATTCCTTCATGTCACTTTGCAGAAAAATGTGGTTTTGAATTATTTCAAAAAAGGACACCAATTGGACATAAGCAATCGAACATGGAAAGTAATAGTTATTTCTATTATAGAAAATACAGGAATTTAGTATAAACATTAGTATATTTATTATGTAATGTTTTTAAGGAATTAATTAATTTACAAATTAGGAGATAAAAAAATGGAACAAGATATATGGAAAGTATTATATGAAAAAGCAAGAGAAGTTCAAAAACCAAGAATAATTTCACCTTTCATTGAAGCAGGTGGTGTATCAAGTGCAATTCTGACGAAAAGTGGAAATATATATGTTGGGGTTTGTATTGATAGCGCGTCAACTCTTGGAATGTGTGCAGAACGTAATGCAATTGCAAATATGATAACCCATGGAGAAAGTAAAATTGATAAAGTTGTTGCTATTGTAGAAGATGGAAGGGTAGGTTCACCTTGCGGAGCCTGTAGAGAATATATGATGCAGTTAGATAAAGACAGTTCTGAAATAGAAATATTAATAGATTATGAAACCAGAAAAACTGTTAGATTAAAAGATTTAATTCCAGATTGGTGGGGAACTTATCGCTTTGATAAGTAAGAGTTGAATTAATATAAAGGGGGCAATCGGAGGAAAGAATGAAGGATTCTTATTCAGATAAATTTATTGAGGCATTAAAGAAACATGATATAGATAAATTAAAGATGATTCCCAAATCAGATTTACACAATCATTTTGTATTAGGTGGAAATAGAGAGTACATTCAACTTCAAACAGGAATAGAAATACCCTTTTTTAAAGGAGTTTTATCTACCATGCAAGATATGCATGATTGGAATAACAAATATATTGGTGAAAGATTCAATACCAGAGAAATGAGAAAATTGCTGATTGATGCAACTTTTGTTCAGGCTAAAGAAGATGGAATTAAAATTCTTGAGATTGGTGAAGATGTTTGGGCGTTAGGAGAATTTTTTGACAATAACATAGAAGAATTAATTTATGTATTTCAAGAAGCTAATGAAAGGATAGCACCAGAGGTTGAATTGCGGTTGCAAATAGGATTGTCAAGACATTGTTCCATAAATTATTTATCAAGGTGTTTAGAACCTTTTTGGGGAAGTGGAGTTTTTTATTCCATTGATCTGTATGGTGATGAATTTGCACAACCCATTGAAAACTTTATTCCAATTTATAAGAAAGCCAAAAATGAAGGATTGAAACTTAAAGCACATATTGGAGAATGGGGAACCGCTGAGGATGTGAAAAAGGGAGTTGAGTTATTGGAATTGGATGAAGTTCAGCATGGAATTACTGCAATTAATTCAGTAGAAGTGATTCGATTTTTAATAAACAATCATATTAGATTAAATATTACACCTACAAGTAATGTTAAACTTGGTAGAGTTAAAGAATTAAAAACACATCCTATTAGGAAACTTTATCATTCTGGAGTTGATGTAACTATTAATTCTGATGATATACTTATTTTTGATAGCGATATATCAAAGGAATACCTAAAATTGTATGATGCAGAAGCATTAACTGCGGAAGAGCTTGATGATATAAGACTTAATGGTTTGCGAAGGTTGTAAATATTATATTTATATCATAATATTTTTATAAATTGAAAATAAAAAGGAGAATAAATATGATTGATCTAGATTTAAATAATAAAATAGCATTAATAACAGGGGGAACTCGTGGGCTTGGAAGAGCTATTGCAGAGAAGTTAGCAGAACAAAAGGTGAAAATAGTTGTAACTGGTACCAATAAAGAGAGAGCAGAAGAAGCTGCCAGTGAAATTTCATCAGCTTATAATGTTGAAACATTGGGATTACAACAGGATGTAAGTTCAGAAGAATCCACAAAAGAAGTTGTAAAGTGTATAATTAATAAATTTAAAAGGATAGATATTTTAGTAAACAATGCAGGGATTACAAGTGACGGCATAATGATGATGATGAAAAAAGAGAACTGGGATAAAGTAATCAATATAAATCTTACAGGAGCATTTAATTCTACTAAATTTGTATCTAAACATATGTTAAAACAAAAATCAGGAACTATAGTTAATATAACAAGTGTAGTAGGAATAACAGGAAATGCTGGACAAGCAAATTATTCTGCTTCTAAAGCTGGTCTTATTGGTTTCACTAAGACCGTTGCTAGGGAACTAGCAGACCGTGGAATAACTGTAAATGCCATTGCACCGGGATATATTTCAACGGATATGACATCAAAACTTCCTGATAAAGTAAGCCGGGGAATATTATCCCAAATTCCGATGAAAGCATATGGTAGTCCAGAGGCTGTAGCAAATGCAGTTTTATTTCTTGCTTCAAATATGTCAAATTACATTACAGGTCAGGTTATAAATGTAGATGGTGGAATGGTTATGTATTAGATTAAAAGATAGATACAGGCAATAAGTGGAGTGGGATATAAAGGTAAGATATTTAAATTTTAAATAAAAACAGAGAACATGGATGTTTATAAAAGCTATATATCTTCAATATGATTATTTCCCCACTCACAAAGAGCCTGCATCACAGGCATTAGAGATAGGCCTTTTTTTGACAAACTATATTCTACTTTTGGTGGAATCTGAGGATATTCCTTTCGAAGGATTAGTCCATCATTTGTTAGTTCCTTTAATTGGTTGCTTAACATTTTGTGAGTAATATTTCCTAAAACTTTTTTTAACTCTCCATAGCGGAGCGTATTAACCTTCCACAGCCAGAATAATATATGCATTTTCCATTTACCGTCGATTAAAGACATTGCATAAGAGAAAGGTTTAATGTTTACTTGATTATTCATTTACACTCTCCTTTTAGATAGTATCTAACAAAAAAGTACATACTTGTTATTGATTGCACATCAGTATATCATAGAGACAATGAAATTTCAAGGAGGATAATGCCATGAAAAAAGAAATTGAAGTCTTTAATTATGCTAATGAGATTATGAAAGCGGTGAAAACAGGTGTTTTGTTGACTACAAAAGTAGATGACAAAATAAACTCTATGACTATTTCTTGGGGGACACTAGGAATTGAATGGTCAAAACCCATTTTTACAGTTTTCGTTAGAGAAAATCGCTTTACAAAACATCAACTTGAAAAAAATCCTGAATTCACAATAAATATACCATATGGTGCTTTTGACAAAAAGATATTGGGGATTTGCGGGACAAAATCCGGGCGTGAAATTGATAAAATCAAAGAACTTAATTTGACACTTGAAACACCTAATAATGTTTCTGTTCCTGCTATTAAGGAACTTCCTTTAACGCTTGAGTGTAGAGTTGTATATAAGCAAAAACAAGATGAGTGTGAAGTTACAGAGGAAAACAAGAAAATATTTTACCCACAGGATGTTGATAGCTCATTTCACGGTGCAAACAAGGATTTTCATACTGCTTATTATGGAGAGATTGTCAGTGCATATATCATCCAATAGTATATATTGAAGTTCCTTTTCCTTTAGTTCACAAGTAAGATTATGAATAATTGGTTACGTGATAGTGAAAATGTCAATTTTTGAGGTAATGGTGATGATCTTCAAATGCCAGCAAAATCTCTAAAGTATTTTTGAGGCTGCTTTGGAGATTATTTTGTCTACAAGAAATAACATATATAAAAGCATATCATATTTTAATCGTAGATTGCTAATTATAGAAAATAATAGTAATCTATATTTTGCGATTTCTTTTTTCTGTTTAAAGATTTATATAATGTGGTAAAATATATACAATAAGGCATATGAAAATAAATAGGAAGTCAAAGATGGGACGGATATTTTTCACCTGACTAACTTGGCGTAAGTCTCCCAAGCATTCTGTACAGCCCTCATACAAAATTAAAAACTCTGCTTGCACTCTGTGAAAGTGGGAGTTCAACGCCAAGTAAGCCATGCATTTGCAGTTCTAAAATTTAGATGGGGTAAAAGAATCCCCACCTAAATTAAGAACTTGCTTCAATCATACAAGGAAACAGGTTCCGAAGATAGTGAGCTATCAGAGGGTTCTGTTGACGCAGTAGGATTAAAAATAGACTAGCATACTGACTAGTTATTTATTTGAATGTGCCTAAGCGGGGTGAGAGAATAATGGAAAAAGAGTTTAATGTTACAGGAACCTGTATACCAGAGATGCATTATATGGTGAATACATCTGATAAATTAGAAAAGATAATTAAATTAATTGAAAAAGCAAAATATTTTATAATAAATAGACCAAGGCAGTATGGAAAGACCACTACTTTATATATGCTGGAAAGAATACTTGATAAAAATAGCGAATACCTAATTATATCCACAAGTTTTGAAGGGGTAGGAGATTTAATTTTTGAAGAAGAACAAAGATTTGTAAAAGAGTTTTTACAGATATTAGCTGACAGTTTGTTTTTACAGCATGAAGATTTAGCTGATTTTTTGGAAGAACAAAAGAGCAAAGTTAATAGTTTCAATGATTTATCAAAGGCTATAGCAAGATTTATTATAAAAGTAAATAAAAAAGTAATACTGATGATAGATGAAGTAGATAAAAGCAGTAACAATCAGCTGTTTTTAAGCTTTTTAGGTATGCTGAGAAACAAATATCTACTTAGAAATTCCGGGAAAGATAAAACCTTTCACAGCGTAATATTAGCAGGAGTACATGATGTAAAGACTTTGAAATTAAAGATAAGACCAGATGAGGAACATAAATATAATAGTCCTTGGAATATAGCTTCAGATTTTGATGTGGATATGAGTTTTTCAAAAGAAGAAATAGAAACCATGTTAGATGACTACATAAAGGATAAAAATGTAAAATTAGATAGGGAATATTTCTCGGAGAAGCTTTATTTTTATACTTCAGGATATCCATTTCTCGTGAGCAAATTGTGTAAGATAATAGATGAAAAGATTATGGATAAGAATCATAAGGTGTGGAAAAATGAATATCTAGACTTGGCTGTAAAAGAACTTCTAAAGGAAGACAACACAAACTTTCAAAGTCTCATTAAAAATATTGAAAATAATAAAGAATTATATGATTTTATCAGCAGAATAATCTTAGAAGGAGAAAGTATAACTTATATAAAGATAGATGAAATAGTAAATCTTGGAACCATATATGGTATTCTAAAAGAACAAAATGGCAATTGTAAAATAAACAACAGAATTTATGAACAGCTTCTTTATAATCATATGATGATGAAGGTCATAAGGAAAAATAAATATGCTGAAATGTCCAATTACAACTATCGATTAAACTTCATAGAAAAAGATGGCAGCTTAAATGTAAGAAAAATACTATTGAAATTTCAGGAATTTATGAAGCATGAGCACTCAGAAAAAAGAGTAGCTTTTTTAGAAGAAGATGGAAGATTACTATTTCTTGCTTTTTTAAGTCCAATAATAAATGACACAGGCTTTGCCTTTAAGGAAATAAAGGGCGGAGAGGAAAAAAGGTTTGATATAGTTATAACCTATGAAAAAAGGATGTATATACTGGAGCTTAAAATATGGCGTGGAGACAAATATCATGAAAAGGGACTTGTACAACTGGGGGAATATCTAGAGCAGTATGGATTAGAGGAGGGGTACCTCTTAATATTTGACTTTAGAAAAGTTAAGGGAGTATCAGGAAAGACAGAAGAAGTAACCGTTAAGGTTAATGAAAGGGAAAAGAAGATTATGGAGGTTTATTGCTGATTATTATTAATAATGTATAAACTTACCACATATAATTTAAATACTTATTTCATCTTCTGTTTACGTATGAGATATAAAAAATAGTTATATAATAATTTTCCATATTTTCATTTACAACTACAGATTATCATAGTATTATTTTCATGTAATTCAATTAAAATAAACAATAATTAAAAAATACTTGACTTTAAACAAAGCTGTGTAGGTTACCTACAACTTATCAAATAGATTTAACTGTACTGAGGATAATTTATGCTCGTAGCTGGGCATTTTCAAAGATATATTATATTTATTACAAGCCTCCTGAAGAATATTAGAAAGCTTCTTATAATTGTTCACGGAACAGCTATATTTATAGCCAAAGCTTTTTTCATATTTTTTACGTATACCAGGAAACATGGAATCCAGTTTGCTGTAATAATAGGCTCTTTGCCTGTCTCTAAGGGACATGCCTAGCCAGGGAACAATATGATTAACACCATAATGGGCAGCTCTATTTACAATATTAATAATATTTTCTTCATTATCTTCTATAAAGGGCAAAATAGGCATCATGGTTATACTTGTAACAATACCAGCTTTTGAAAGTACTCCTAAGGCTTTTAGTCTATCTGTGGCTGGAGAAGCAAAAGGCTCTACCTTTCTTGCCAGATCATCATTGGTGGTAGTTATAGTTATAGCCACAGAAGCATAAATTTTGTTTATTTCCTGGAGAATATCAATATCTCTTAGCACTAAATTACTTTTAGTTATCAGGTGAACTGGGTAATTATAATCTGAAATAACTTTAAGTGCTTTACGGGTAAGTTCATACTTCTTTTCTGCTGGTGTATAAGGGTCCCCCATGGCACCTGTACCTATCGTACCTTTTTTTCTTTTAGATGATAACTCCTTCCTTAATAGCTCTGCTGAATTTATTTTTACTATAAGGTCATCAAAATTTTCAATACCATAACACTCACTTCTGGAATCGCAGTATATACACTGATGCTGGCAGCCCCGGTAGCTATTGAAAGTGTATTTAACTCCAAACCAACGAGAAGGATCTTTACTAGTGGATAACATTGATTTAGCTTCTATTTCCTTTATCAAATAAATTCACCTTCCCTTAGATCATAGTGTACATTAAAATGTGCTCCTAATTTTTAAAACTTAATTTTTCAATTAAATAAAGTTTTAATCTACTATTTTAATATTAGATGTAGATTATACATAATTGTAATAAACATTAATTAAAAGGTATGTAAACAATCTTATCGCGTGGACTTGAAAAATACTTTTCAACGGTATCTATCCACTTTTTAAAGTGTTCTGTTTCAAGGTGATCTTCCATAGCCTCTTCAGATTTATAGCCTTCATACAGTAAAAATTTATTTGGTTCATCTTTGCATTGAAGGAAATCAAAGTGCACAATGCCTTCTTCCTTTCTTGAATTATCTCTATTTTCTATAGTGGCCTCAATAAATTCTTTTATATTCTCTGATTTTATGTAAAAAGTAACGTTTTTAACTATCATCTTTAATTTCTCCTTTATTATAATAATATATAAATTTACTTAGTATTTAGTGCTATAGGCAAGTTTTTAGATAAGATACTTAAGCAATTATATTATAAAAAATTATACCATATTATTCTAGAAATTTATAATTACATATAGTAATTTTATTATGATAAACTTACAAGTTAATAGGTTGCTATATTGTTAGACTATCAATGAATCTTACTTAGTTAAAGTTTGTACTCCAATTAAGTAAGATTCATTGATGTTTAACCTTGGGTGTTTATACTTACTTTTTTATATACAAATGTACCTAGTGCAATTCCAGTAACAATAACCATTGCCACTGCAGCTAATTTTTTCATTCTATTTCCTCCTCTATTCTTTGAAAATAAAGTGATTTCATTTATAATAAATTGTTTACTATCCAGATATTTTGCAGGAATCGCAGGAACAAGAACAGTTCCACAGTTCATCAGCCACAGGAGCCCAATTCTTTGCAACATTGAAACATTTGCCGGACAAATCATGTACATCTTCCGGATTCTGAAAATCCGTTGAGTGAGCACCAGAGGTTTCAATTATATTTGACAATGCACCAGGATTATCAAGAAGAGGACATGGACGCAGATGGTTATCATTAAAGGGTTGTCCCTTTCTGTAGGCTTTAAATAGCGGTGACTGTAAAGCCTGCAGCAGTGTCTTTTCTCTAATATTTGAATCTGAATAATGAACAAATGCACAAGGTTCCATATCACCATTTGCATTTATGTGAAGATATCGTCTTCCCCCTGCAAGGCATCCACCTGAATATTCACCATCATTCCAAAAGTCCAATGTGAAGATAGGCTTAGTATGTCTGAATTTACGAATTTGATTATACATGAATTCACGCTGTGAAGCAGTTACCATCAGCTCAGGAACAGCTTCCTTTCCAACTGGCATATAGGTAAAGAACCAGCAGAATTTGGCACCCCATGCAATCATCTGATCAAAATATTCTTCTGAACCAATCATGTCTACATTTTTGCTTGTATAACAGCATGAAATTCCGAAGGGAAGTTTCTTTTCCTTTAACAGTGCCATAGCTCTTTCTACTTTTTTAAAGATACCGTCACCGCGTCTGAAATCTGTATCTTTCTCAAAACCTTCTACGCTGATGGTAGGAATAAAATTTTTCACCCTGAGCATTTCATCAGCAAAAGCCTCATCAATAAGAGTACCGTTTGTAAAAGAAGTAAACTGGCAATCCGGGTGAGCCTCACACAATTTGATAATATCTGACTTTCTAACCAAAGGTTCTCCTCCTGAAAAAAGGAAGAAGTGAGTTCCAAGTTCATTAGCTTGATTGATAATGCTGTCAAGCTCATCATAGGTCATATTTAATTTATTGCCATATTCAGCAGCCCAACAGCCGGTACAATGTAAATTGCAGGCAGAAGTAGGATCCATTAAAATTGCCCAGGGTATATTACAGTCGTATTTTTCTTCTATTTTTCTCTGCATTGGATATCCCACCATAACTGCATTGATGAGAAAATTTCGGAAGGTTGTCTGCAATACTCCAGCATCTATATCATTGTACAATCCCATTATATACTGATACCATATATTTTGGGGATCATCTATAATTCTATGGAATAGGTTACGCTGCACTTTCCAATTATCAGCTTTGTCAAATTCATCTGCCCATTTAAGTAATTTTGGAAGTTTTTCTACAGGATTTCCTGATACATATTCCATAGCTTTTTCAAGTAAAAAAGCACTTGCTTTCTTTTTTAAGTTCATGATAATTTCCTCCAAATATTATATTTTATTTATTTTTCTAATAATCTGTTTGCCTTTTCGCAAGTGTTATAAATAATATCGTATTGCTCGTCAATAAGCGGAGTTACCTTTTCTATTTTCTTATTTCTGATTTTTACATAGCAGAAATAAGGGAGAATCCACCCTAAGAATCCAGGAATTGCAAAGATGATAGAAAGAGGGAGCATACCTCCTATATGACTGAACACAGAAAGTGCCATAAATGCTGTTCCCAAGATACCAAAGCCATAAGCAAATGCTGAGGCACCGATGTTTTTAGACTTTTCAAGATTTTCAATTTGCCTTGCACAACTTTCAAACTGTCTCTGAAGCCTAGTTAGCTCTATCTTATTTCTTATTTTACGATTTCTCTTAAACTTAAGATTAACAGTATTGATTCCCGGTATATCAGATGATGATGTTCCTTCCAGTAACCAGCCAAAATTAGCATAGCTGTCTGCCCATATAGATTCCATATCACGTGCTACAGTAACATCCCTGTACTCATAACCTACAAAATTATTTTTATTTGATTCTTCCATAATTGTTATCTCCTTTTCAATATAATAATTTATTAAATTAATTCATATTTCGTATCAATATCTTTAGTTGATGTAATTATTATGGCAAGTGAGTGTTTGAGAATTGTCAAAGAAATGTTTGAGAAATATTAATAAAAAATCTTATATGTCTTAAAAATATCAGATTTTAATGAGATTCTTATAAAATGACTAATTATTTTTATCTTGTATTTCATAGAATTTTTGTTTTAAGAATTTTGACCTTAACATCATATAAATGCCAATCAGTGCCGACATACTTCCAAAGACAATGCCTGAAAGTCCATTAAAAAATGTGGCATCACCTTTATGTGAAATCGACATAATAGCCACCTGTGTCAATACTAAGCAAATCAAAGTTGAGGAAAGACCTATAAGCTTAATCTCTTCAGATATGAGATTTTTTGTCTTCCGCGCTTTAATGTAATCTTTGATAATAAGAAATAGTTCCGTAAAAGTATACACGGCAATAATTAATGTAATATTCATATTATATTGCATGGGTTTTTCTTTGGAGAACATACTGAGTGAATAAACTACATAACACAGACTGGCTCCTAAAATTGATGCTCCTATTTCAAAGTAACTCTGAATCTGTTTCTTTTGTTCTTTCTCCTGTGCTCTGATTGCACTATATTTAGCAATTCCCATTCCTGCACTATATAAAGCATTAACAAAAACAAAGCCCGACAGAGTTATACAACTTAAGATAACTTTTCCAAGTACGAGAGCAACATCTTTTTTCAGTGATAGTCTTGTAAAAATAATCATTCTATTATTACGTATATGGTAGTACAAGTTTCTATTTTTTTCATTTGTTAGTAATACATACCATAATATATAAGCAGTTAAACCTAGTGCACCACCACCAAATACAATCCCTGTAATTCCAATCAATTGTTCTATGTTCTCGGAATCAGAAATAGATAATGTAACACTTACCAGAAGAGCAAAATTTATTAAGGCGTAGGCGTAATTCATAATACGATATGATTTTATCAATATATCGGTATAATTTTTTATAATCATATAATAGCGTAACATGAATAACAGGTTGATTCCTGCCAAAAATACAACGATGATTGCCACAGATATGTTAATCATTTGACTTTCTAAAAAAAACATTAATATTCCACATCCCAAAATGCCAAGTGATGCAATTGATAAAATAAAATTTCCACATAGGCATCTGACATACATTTTCTTTTCTGAAATCCATGTTACTTCTTTTCCTTTTTTGTCTGTAAATCTTAATAACATTATTGCTCTGATAAGTACATTGATAGAAAGATATATGGAACAGGCTATGAAAAAGTAAGAATCTGCACTAACACATGCAATTAAGGTTACTAAAATAATTATTATTTCAAGAGGTATTGTTTTTCTGACTTCTTTTAAAAGCTTAGGAGTAGTTTTCATGAGTCTAGCTTCTTTTTTTATTATCCTTTGCTTTATTATTTTTCTTCCAATAATTTTAAATAAATCTTTATTAATCAATGTCTAGTTACATCCTTTCATACAAGCAAGTCCAATGGGGTAAAATCTTTCTTTAATAACTTATTAATTCTAGAAATTAAAGAAGCAGCATAAACCTTATAAGGGTTAATTTATGACCGCCTCTATTGATTTTTATGTGATTATTAATTATTTTTTTTAAAATACTTAAAAACACCAAATGCAACTACTACAATAATGATAACTGCAATTACTTTACCCATCTTATTTCACCTCCTTTGAAGCAAGTTCTTAATTCAGGTGGGGATTCTTTTACCCCATCTTAATTTTAGAACTGCAAATGCATGGCTTACTTGGCGTTGAACTCCTACTTGAAGAAGGGGGAGACTTGCGGCAAGTTAGTCAGGTTAAAAATTTTTATTACTAAATTAAATCATTTGCTTCTTTACAAATTTCATATACATTGTCATACTGTTTTTCTATGGGTGAAGCTAATTTTTTTGTTTTATTTATTTTAATTGTTTTATAAAGAAAATAAGATAAAATCCATGCGGCAAATCCAGGTACTGCCAAAATTATACAGAGTTGAAGCATTCCTGCAAGATAGCTGAAGGTTGAACCTGCCATAAATACTGTTCCGACAATTCCTATTGAATATGCCACAATTTTGGCTGTTGTACTTTTAGATTTTTCCAAACGATCAATTTCTTTTGCACTGTTTTCAAACTGAAGCTGTAAACGGTTAAGATCTCCTTTTCTCTGTATATCCTTATCACGTTTGAAAATTAAATCTACCTTAGTTTCTGATTCATGGTCACGCACCATCTTTGAAAAATGACTGCCTGGGAAAATAGCAAGTGGAGAAACCATAACCCTAATTGGTCCCCAAGCATGTTTTACAATGGTGGGACGGCTTTTTTCCAGGTTCCATCCAAAATTTTTATACCCATCTGTCCATAGAGATTCTATATCACTTTTTACGGTTACATTTTTATACTCATAGCCTATAAATTTGTTTTCTTTTTCCATGATTAAATTTTCCTCTCAAATATAAAATTTTTACATATTTTAAGTAAATTCTGATTGCTTTCCTTTGATGTATACATTATGATTTAAAAATGTTTGAGAGTTGTCAAAGAATTGTTTGTAAAATGTTAATGTTAAAAAATATGAAAGTACATTAAGTGGTATAAAAATGAAAAAGCAGTTTTAAATTCATATCTATTTAGAATTTAAAACTGCTTTTTTAATGCTATATAAATGAAAATATAATTATCTTAATATTTTCATATGAGTATTTTTTGATAACTATTACGATTCCTGAAACTAAAATAAATGCACTGAATATTATTCCAGTAATTGCACTGTATTCTTCAGCATTAGCTGTTTTCTCCATAGTGAGCAGTGTGCACTTAGTGATAACATATTAATTAACTAATATTTACATTTAATTCAACGGTAAATATTGTACCCTGCCCAAGACTGCTCTTCACTGATATTTTGCCGTCAATTAACTCTATTACTTTCAAAGAAAGAGCAAGTCCAAGCCCATTACCTTCCTGAGAGTGGGAGGTATCTCCTTGGTAAAATTTATCAAAGATATGATTAACTGTTTCTTCATCCATACCGCAGCCGCTGTCCTCTACAGTTACTGTTATGGTATCAGAATCTGAAGTCTGCGTTAACTTAACAGTGCCTCCAGGCTCTGTAAACTTTATAGCATTTGAAATTAAATTGTTCCAGACAATTTCCAGCATACTTTCATCTGCACAAATGATTGCACGATCTTCAATATCTGCATCGAATGTAATATTTTTTTCTTCCCATAGATCTTCAAAAGACAGTGCACATTCACAGAGTTGTCTACACAAATCATAGGATTTAGCTGATATACCTATTTCCTGATTTTCTAATTTATTAAGTTTCAATATGTTTGTTACTAGAGCAGTAAGCTTTTCAGATGCATTTATGATAGTATCTGTATATTCCTTTCTTACTTCAGAGCTCAAATCTTCCTTCTGTAATGCCATGGCATAACTTTGTATAACAGAAAGAGGTGTTTTTATTTCATGAGAAACATTGGCAATAAAATCATTTTTGAGGATTTCTGTACTTCCCAATTCTTCTACCATTTTGTTAAAGTCTTCAAACATTACCTCAACATAATCTTTTTTTCCATCTTTGCGAAGGGGTGGAATCCATACAGAATAATCACCCTCTGCAACTTGTTTTGCTGCTTGGCTTAGGATATTCATGGGCTTATCATAGGCAATGTAACGCTGCTTTGAAGTTACAAGACAAAATATCAGGGCAACTATTGCCCAATATCCCATGATTCCGAAAATATAATTCCATGGAATACTTTCCATACGTACATAAGAGCTGTATATCATAGCCTGACCGGCAGTTAACACTGACAATATAAAATATGTCCATATAAATCCCATGACAGAGATATGTTTTGTATTAACCCTGTTATCTTTTTCTTTATTTTTACGTCTTTTTTTAATCATGACAATACCGCCTTATAGCCAAGACCATGAACTGTTACAATTTTAAAATCCTTGCAGCAGGAGAATTTATCCCGCAGCTTTGTTATATATACGTCTACAGCTCTAAGGCTGGTATTACTTTCAACTCCCCAAAACTCATCCATAAGCTGTGCTCGTGCAAAGGTATGTTTTGGATAGGATAACATTTTATAAAGAATATTAAATTCTCTTAATGTAACAGGAATTTCCTCATCATTAACGGTTGCTGTCATTTCATCAGCATTCATAATAAGACTTCCTACAACAAGTTTTCTTTCGTTGGCAATATTTGCACGCCGAAGCAGTGCACCTACACGCATTAAAAGTTCATCCATATTTATTGGTTTAACCATATAATCATCTATTCCTGCACGAAAACCTTTTTGCTTTGATGCAATATCATCACGAGCAGTCATAAATAAAATTGGTATTTTTTGATTAATATTTCTGACAGTTTCAGCAAACTCAAAGCCATCTATTTCAGGCATCATAATATCTGAAATAATTAAATCATATAGACTATTATACATATAATCATAAGCTTCACGAGGATTTAAGCAGCCTGTTGCACGGTAACCATTATTATTTAAATATGCACATACAATTTGATTCAATTTTACATCATCTTCTACTACAAGTATATTTACCATAAAATATTCACACCTTTCTATTTAAAAACACTTTTTCTATAAATCGAAGTAAAAGCACTAGAAATCTATTTCATCATATATTGTGTGCCATCCTATCATATTAATGTTAAAAAAATGTTAAAGTATATTATATAACTTCAAAAATTTTTCTATCAGATAGTATCTCATTGGACAACTGAATTTATATAACAATTTAATATCACACAGATAAATTAGAATATGTATAATCTATACCTATAAATAAAAGTTATAGATTAATTTGATTAAATTTAAGCTTTCAAAATAATGATACTTAGGGTAATGTATTATTATAACATATCTAGAAGGAAGTCATAAAAACAAATGATATTGAGGGGGTGATGGTAATGAAAAAATATGTAATTTTTGCAGTTGGATGTATTTTGATTGTTATTGCTTCTATAGGAATATTTTTGCCAATTCTTCCAACTACACCTTTTGTTATTCTTGCAGCCATGTGTTTTTCTGCAAGTTCTGAAAAAACTTACAGATTGCTTGTTAAAAATCGCTTTTTTGGACCTTATATTGAAAATTACAAGAACGGTAGTGGAGTAACGGTTGCAGCAAAGGCAAGAGGAATTATAATGCTGTGGGTACTGCTTATAATATCAGCCATTGCAATGCACAAACTTTGGTCAAGCATTATGTTTGCAGTAATCGGTATAGCTGTGACGATCCATTTACTTCTATTGAAAACTAAGAGATTAGATGAAATGCCTGATTCATAATATAAAAAATAGTGTTTTAGAATTAAATTATATAATGCTTTTATTAAGTATGGGGAGGAAGATATATGGGAAATGTAAATCCTTTTATAAATTGTCCAAAATATGAAACTAATAGCTTTATTCTTAGAAAATTAAACATAGAGGATAGTGAAGAATTATTCTCTTGCTATTCAGATCCTTTGGCTGCAAAATTTTTCAATGGTGATAATTGTGGTGATGATTTTTTCTATACTGACTTCGATAAATTCAAAAAATGTGTTGAGTATTGGATTAAATCATATGATATTCAGGATTTTGTACGTTTTAGTATCATAAATAAGCAGAATAGCAGGGCTATAGGAACAGTTGAGATATGTCCATCTTATAAATACTCTAAAGGAAAAGAAAAAATAGGAATTTTAAGAATTGATATAGCATCATTATTTGAAACAAAAGATTTCATGGAAGAGTTATATACTGTATTAATTGATAATCTATATAAAGATTTTCAAGTGGATTTTTTACTGACAAAAGCTATTCCACAGGCACAGGCTCGTATAGAAGTTTTAAATAAAAAGTCTTTTGCAGAAGCAGAGGCTAAATGCAATATACCTTTCGAAGATTACTATATTAGATAGTTAAGAATAAATATTCATCCGATGACTACCATCTTTAATACTCTCATCTTCTTGTAAAGAGGGGGTAACGTAACGATTTACCTTAAAGTACAACGGTTTCTAAGTATCTAAAATACAGATACTTAGAAACCTGTTAGTGAGTTTTAGTTATGATAACGAAAAAATTCCACTTGTAATAAAAAACTTTGATTATACCAATTTATCTAACCTGATTATTGAAAGTACATAAATTTTTATTGCCTCTAACAATGAAGGTACATGCAATGCCTCATCCGGTCCATGTGCACATCCATGGCCATCTGGCAGAAAATCTATACCTCGCTTTTTAATATCTGGAAAACCAGGTCCAAAAGTAATGCCTTCCGGTAATACTCTGGAATAAGTTCCTCCACCCATAACATAAGGTTCTTTATGTTCTTCACGTAAACTATTATAAGTATCTGTCAACACCTTTACCTTAGCATTATCTTTTTCAATGAAATAAGGCTTTCTGTTTCTAACATCTAATATACGCACCCCATAAGGTTCAATTTTTAGCTTAAGAGCCTTGGTTATATCTTCTTCATTTAATGTAATAGGATATCTAATATCAATAGATAACTCTAATCCATTTTCAAAGGATCTTATGATTCCACCATTTAGTGTAAGTTTACCAGATACTTCATCCTCAAATCCAATACCTGCCCCAACTCCATTATAATCTGATAAAAATGAAGATAGAAAATCAACTGATTTTTGATCTTCGTCTTTAAATAAACCACTTTCCTTAAGTGCAGAAGCTAAAATCCAAATTGCATTAAGAGAACCTTCAGGGTTGGCTGCATGTCCTGAGCGTCCTCTAGCATATACTAAAACACCATCAGATTGCTCCTGAGCTTTTACGTAATCTGAAATACTCTTTGAAACTCTATCCAAAGATGACAAAACCTCTGGCAATGAAATATCTTTAATAAAGATTTCTGCATAATCAGGTACATTATTTTCTGCTGTTCCTCCCTTTAGACTAAGGAGATGCTTTCCTGTTGGTATAAATAATCTGCCATTAAATCCGCCTTTTTGTCCATGGCATACCGGAAAATTGCCATCTAAAACCAGGGAAACCAATGGAATTTGTTTGTGCTGCACATAATATACCAAATCATCCATACCAGTTTCTTCTGCACACCCATAGATAATATGTATACCATGCTCAATGGGAATATTTAAATCTTTAAATATTCTAGCAATATACAAAGCCGCCACAGAAGCACCTTTATTATCAGAAACTCCTCTTCCTATTAAAAACTCTCCTTTCCTAACAGGTTCATAGGAAGAATAAATCCAATTATCTCCTTCAGGTACTACATCCAAATGACCTATAAGTCCAATGCTGTTTTCATAATCACCATAAATAACAGAACCTGCATACCCCTCATGATTATTAGTATTAAATCCAAATTCCTTGCCGCGTTTAAGTGCAAGGTCTAATACCTTTGCACATTCTTTTCCAAAAGGTGCGCCTTCAGTATTTTCATCTGCTATACTTACACTTGGTATACGAACCCATGCTTCAATATCCTGTACTAGTTCTTCTTCATGTTCCTTAAGCCAGACTTCTACTTTCTTTAATAATTCTCTTTCACCATCATTTAATTCAATAGACATATTATTTTCCCCCTTCTATAGTTTTATTTTTAACTAAATTGTCTCTTATTTACTTTTGGAAATAGCTTATTGCCTTATTATTTTATAATTATTTTATTAAAGCAAAAGAGACTATTGATTTTGCCTTCACAAAATCAATAGCCTCTAGTATTTCCAGTTGGCATTACTAAATATTTCTTATAATTCTATTATATCAAAGTAAAATGAATATAAAAGCTTTAGTTTTAATAATTTTATAATATAGTAATGGGTAACCATAGAGTCAATACATAAATTAAGAAATATATCCAATCTAAATTTAATATTCTTTTGATACGCAATTAAATACAAAATCCGCAAGTGGGTACTCACTTGCTGTGCTTGCTTTGAAATGGAAATATCACTCTATGTAATTTACAATTCCTATGATAAAAGCTAAACGATATGATATAGTACTAAATGTAGTTATTTAAGTCATATTGCTTTAAATTAACAAACCTATTCGACTATTTTTATATTAAGAAAGTCGAGTATAAATAAAGGAAATTTGGTATTGTAGATATAGAAAGGAGGAAACTTTATGTTACATGAATTAAACCATGTGATTGACTATATTGAAGCACATCTAACTGATGACTTGTCACTGGAAACGATTTCCAAGTATGCAGGCGTTTCCGACTACCATTTCAGAAAGATATTTTTCTATATTTCTGGAATAACTCTTAGTGAATATATCAAAAACAGAAGATTATCAGAAGCAAATATGGATTTGTTACATGGCCACAAGGTAACAGATGTTGCATTTAAATATGGTTATGATTCAATAGACGGTTTTACTCGTGCATTCAAAAAATGGAGTGGTTTTTTACCATCAGATGTGATGAAAAAAGGTGTAAGTAAATTGTTTCCTAAATTTACATTTATAATAAATATTAAAGGAGGAGTAGCTATGGATTTTAGGATTGAAGAAAAACCGGTATTCAATTTTGTCGGTGTAAGCAAACGTGTTCCTATGCAATTTGAAGGTGTTAACAACGAGATTGTAAAGCTTGCACAAAGCATAACGGACCAACAAAAGAAGGAAATGCATTCTCTTCAAAATATGGAGCCTTATGAAATTGTCAATGCTTCTTATGATGCTGATGCTAATTTCTTAAAAGAAGAAGGAGATTTAACTCACTTGATAGGTATTTTAACTACTGAAAATCAAGTAAGTGATCTGTTAGAAAAAGTGCCAGTAGAAGCCTACACTTGGGCCATATTCCCCAATGAAGGGCTGTTTCCTGCCACATTGCAAGAAACAATGGTAAAAGTATATTCGGAGTGGCTCCCTTCTTCAAATTATGAAGTAATTAACGCTCCCACATTTTCTTTTACAAAAATGAATGAGCATAAGAAAGATTACGCTTATTCTGAAGTTTGGGTTCCTGTCCGTAAAAGATAGGCATTTGTAATAGCTTTAGCATAAGCACGTATCTGCCAAATGACAGTATATAAAAAAAACCGTCATTTGGCAGACAATACACTGTGCCCAAATGATAACCACATAACTAAACGGCGGCTTTGAAATTGATATCAAAGCTGCCGTTTTCCTTTAAAACCTCTTTGAAAATACAAACTTTAAAGAGGTAATCAAAATTTATATAGAGTTTTGAATAAAATATATAGGGTTACTTATTTATAATTGATTTCACATTATAAATGGTATATTATTTACCTATAACGTAATAATGTGGAATAATAAACCAATATTGTACCAAAATAAAGCTTATTAGGTGAAATAAATAATGCTTAGAAAATAAAAGCATAGCATTCTGTATATAAAATCATAGTAAACAAATATGCTTTATTGTATTTAAGGAGACTTTGCATGAGTATTAAAATAAAAAGAAATGAATTATTGAATTGTAATGAATTAAATGAGCTTCTTGCTACAAATTGTTGGGACGTGCATCCTATTGAGAGATTAGAGAAATGTATTAAAACCTCATGGGGGAATGTATGTGCAAGAAATGATAAGGAAGAATTAATTGGCTATGTAAGAATACTGTCTGACGGTATAAGACATGCATATATATGCAGTCTAATTGTTCATCCAGATTATCGTAAAAAAGGTATTGGTTCATCTATAATAAAGGAACTGCTAAATATGCTTAGGGAGTATAAACTTTATCCAACTTTGGTTGCCGGTCCTAATAAAAAAGATTATTATGAGAAATTTGGATTTGAAATAGAGAGCAATGGGTTTACTGCTATGTGCATTCGCAAGCCATATTAAGAATTTGTTAGTTAACTTTTAAAATCAAGCAGAAATTTATCTTGATAATTTAAGATGGAAAGAAAGTGGATGAGAATAATGAATAAAGAGTACATTGGCATTATTGTAGAAGAAAGCCTTAACGATAATAGAATATTAAATGGGTTAAATATAAAAAAGATACATGTAACAAGTCATAATAACCCTAAAGATAGATGGCATATGTATGAAGTTAATGTATCAAAAGAAGAAATAAGAGAATTATCCAAGCATGTTATTGGAGATTGGTATATGCATTTCTGGAAAGATACAAATATTGTTGCTATTTTTAAAGACAAAATCTTTGAGTTTGATTATGAAGATAAAAATACATGGGATAAAGTCTTAAAATATGGGCGTTCACTTGGATTGCCAGAAGAAGAATTAGATTTTCCTATAAAAGGCTTATAATACTAATTTGTATAATAAATGATGTTGTAAAAAACATATATGAAAGCTGCTTATATAAATAGAAATAAAGAAGGAATAATAAAAATTATGATAATTTAAGGAATTGGGATGGTGAAGAGTTTTACTTCCAATTGATTATGAAGAATTATATACAACAATATTATTTGCAAGGCAGAAGAGTAGTAAGCAAATAGGGAAATAAAGGAAGCATATTTTGTTAGTAATATTGAAATTGAAGAGTGTTTAATACAAGAAAAGCATAGAATTGAAGCTTGAACCAGATGGTAAGCTGGTGTAATTTAACACATCTCATTGTTAAGAAACCTAAAATAGTTAGAAATTTTCTATTGACTGATGCCTTAGGTGCTAGTTTATACTTTAAATAATATCTAAGGAGGGATTTTTATGAAGATAAGTGAAGTTATGGAGATTACAGCTCTTACAAAAAAGGCTATAAATTATTATGAGGAAAATGGATTAATAAATCCTTGTATTAATTCTTCGAATAATTATAGAGAGTATTCTAAAGAAGATATTGATAAGTTAATACAAATATCTGTTTTAAGACAATTTGATATATCCGTTAAAGATATAAAAGGAATTATACAAAGGCCTGAAATGCTAAAGGAAAAGTTTCAGCAGCAGTTAATAAAAATAAATGATGAAGTTAAAAGATTAGAACAAAGTAAGGTAATTATCAATTCATGTTTAAATACACTAAGCGATTCTAATATTAATCTATCACAGTTAACAAGTCAGTTATCCACATTAAATAAATCACTTGAGATGGATGAACGTACTAGAGAAGGTTTTATGAAAAAACAATTGGAGAGGATTTTTCCTGGCAAATTTGGTAGATTAATGATTATTCAATACAGCCAGTTCTTAAATGAACCAATAGACACAAAAGAAAAAGAAGAAGCGTGGGTTGATTTAGTTAAGTTTTTAGATGAAGTTGAAAGTATTGAATATCCAGAAGGAATGGAGGATTTATATAAAAAGTTAGAAAATAAAGATATTCAAAAATTTCAGAGTTCTATTAAAGAATCTATGAAAAAGTGGATTTCAATTGATGATAAAGGATTAATTAAGGAAAAAGAAAGACTATTTCAATATGCAGAAAAGATGAAAAGTGATACTGAAATGCAAAGGCAATGGAAAGAAACTCATAAGATTACTGAGCAATTAACAAAGAAAATGAAAAGCATTGATTTTCATAATAAATTTTCAGAAAATCTAAAAGTATTAAGTAGCGATTACAGAGGGTATATCAAAAAAATGAATGATCTTTCTAAATTAATGAATTTTAAAATAGATGATAATGGAAATTTATTAGTATCTGAGAATTAAATATTATGAGGCGAGTATACTGTGTGCAGCTTTACAATTTTCAAGGATAAAATTATTGAGACTAAGTATATGCAAGAGAAGTGGGCAGTTAAAGAGGCTATTATAAACACTATCATAAAAAACACCCCGAAGTGAGTATGCATTGCCGGGGTGCTTGTCATTAGTAAGTATACATCAATAAATTTTCAATTACCACTTATGAATAATACTTGGATCATCAAATATTGAATCAAGTTTTTTCAAAAAAGGAATAATAGAACTAAAATCAAGGGCTCTATGGTCAAAGGCCAAACACATTGGAAGTGTTTTTCTAATCCCAATTTGTTTATCACCATGTTCATCTATAAATACACCAGGTTTTTCCTGTACTGAGCTAAGTCCTATTGCAAATACTTGTGGTGGTATAACTTCAAGTAAGCAAAAAGCACCTTTTTGTTCCCTGTATAGTGAGCCAATATTTGAGAAGGTAATTGTTCCGTAAATAAAATCTTCCTCAGTTAAGCGTTCATTTTCAGGAATCTTGTAATAATCTTCTTTTTCTTTACCCTTAAGATAAGGTTTTTCATTACTAAATTTTGAGGATAGAATACCTGTTATTTCTTTAATATCTGAATTCTCTATTTTATTAGACAAATTTAAAATATAATCAGAAATATCTGTTAGTGACATATTACCAGCATTCATTATACTGGGAGTTATGTGTGAGCCATCAGATAAAATCCAGTGAATTGCAACATTAATTTCATCTAAAATATGTAGAGTACCTTCACATTTTTCATGATTATATTGCAAATAGGAATTTAGGTCACTTGCGGCTAATAAACCCTCTACAATAACTTTAATCATTAATGTATTAAATGAAATTTTTTTACCTTCACTTTTTAATTTTTTAGATAAATTACTAAACTCTTCATAAAAATTTGTTATGTCAGGTTCATATGAATAAGTAATATGAGGTATATTTATCCAGGATTCCCCAGTAGCATGTGCAACTATTTTTCTTTTTGAATCAAAGGTATTAGATTTTTTTATTTTAATATTATTATATATTAATTTAAGTAGTATTTCTACTTTCTACAAGAATAAAAAAACATACATACATTATAGATGAAATATCTAAATAGATCATTTCAGATGTTACTGAAGAAAAAGGTGGGAGTGGAAAGTATTTTAGACCTCATGATTTTCTTGAAGCAGCATATGCATCTTGTTTAAATATTACAACAAGGATGATACTAGAATCTATGAACATTAGATATGAAAAAATTACTGTTAAAGTAGATTTAAATAGAGAAAATGAAGATAAAATTAGTTTTAAATATGCAATAGATATAGATGCTGACATCAATGAAGATATTAAAAATAAAGTTATGAGAAAAGTAAGGAACTGTCCTGTTAGAAAGACATTATCAAAGCAAATAGAATTTGAATATTGTAATAATATTGAATAAATTTTTATAAAAAGAATGGATTTTAAATAATTGAAGATAAAGAATATAAACTGAAAGATGATAAATTTAGTACAGTGGTAATGGAAAAGGAAATATAAAGTATGCTCTAGAGGCCAAAATGTATTTTGACGCCAATAAAATATTTTATAATAGCCTAAAATAAAAATCTATATTAATTTATTCTTATAAGAGGTGAGGTTAATGAAAAGATGCATTGTAATAATGGAATAGTTAAAGTTAAATGAAATTTAGAGGAGAGATTTAAATATGACTATTCCAGATTTAAATAAAATATATCCAAGAAATAATGATAATCAGATAGTATATCTTAAAAATGTAATTACAAAGGATAATATAGAAGTTGGAGATTATACAATATATAATGATTTTTATGATGATCCACGAAAATTTGAAAATAATAATGTATTGTATCACTATCCTGTAAATAATGACAAGTTAATAATTGGAAAGTTTTGTTCTATTGCATGTAGAGCAAAATTTATTATGAATAGCGGAAATCATTCAATGAAATCACTATCTACTTATACATTTCCTATCTTCAGTGAAGAATGGGATGAAACATTGAGTCCTAAAGATGCATGGGACAACAAAGGTAATATTGAAATTGGGAATGATGTATGGATAGGATATGAAGCCGTAATTATGTCAGGAGTAAAGATAGGAGATGGTGCAATTATAGGTACTAGATCAGTAGTAACAAAGGATGTCCCACCCTATGCCATTGTTGGGGGTACACCTGCAAAAATTATAAGAAAAAGATATGAGGATAACATAATTTCTAAATTGATGAAAATTAAGTGGTGGAACTGGTCCTATGAAAAAATTCAAAGAAATATTTCATATATTCAAGCGGGAGAAATAGAGAAGTTAAGTTGATAAAAATATATAAAATATCAAACAAAGAAGAAGCTAAAGAAAAGGGTTCTTTTTTGTTTATAACGAATTAACCGATGGAGGAAAATATAATGAAGAGCAAATAGGGTATTGCAGAATTATTACTGATTACGCAACTACATACTATATCTGTGATGTAATATTAGATGAAAAACATAGAGGTAAAGGATTAGGGAAAAAACTTATTGAATGTATGATAGAGTTTGAAGATTTTGGTAAAAAGTTTGGAATATTAGCCACAATGGATGCTCATGGACTCTACCAAAAGTATGGATTTGTAAAAGATGAAAAAACATTTATGTATAGAATATCAATGAAATAATAAGAAGAATGGATATTGAACAATTTGTTCCCATTTTATTAAGATTAATAGTATTAGATCACTTATTCTATAACTTAAATTTAAAGCAATTTATTTAATAATTTTTAAAAACTAGGATAAATTCATCCTAAATATGACATGATATATATAAGATAAATATTTGGAGGGGTCTGTATGTTAGTAAACACTCAAAAAATTATTTCTATGTCTGAAGCTAATCAAAATTTTTCTAAAATAGCAAAAATGGTTGATGAAGATAAATCTGTAGTGATAATGAAAAATAATAAACCTAAATATATTCTATTGGATTTTGAAGAGTTTAGTAAAGAAGCTTTTTCAGAAGAAGAAAAGTTAGATACTATTGCTGATAGAATATTAGAAGAAAACATGGAAGCATTTAAGAAATTGGCTAAATGAAGTATATTTCAATTGAATATGTTTTAAAACTTCATAAAAAACTTATAGTGACTACAAGTGGATCAAGTGAATTAAGAGATATAGAATTACTAAAGTCATCGATAGAAAATTCAAAAGCAACCTTTAATGTAGAAGATCTCTATACTGTGATTGAAGATAAATGGGCCAATATTTGTTATAGTATAATAAATAATCATTCTTTTGTGGATGGAAATAAAAGAATAGAAATATGTGTAATGCTTATATTATTGGAGTATAACGGAATAAATTTAAGATTTACTCAAAATGAATTGATTAACTTAGGATTAGGTATAGCAAAAGGAGATTTTAAACAAGAGTATATAATATTATGGATAAAAAATCACTATACTAAATAAATGTGTATATTGATTTTTTATTTAATGAATTCAGTAGGAGTGAAAATTGTGAGAAAAAATTAATTTTAATAATGTCAATTCTCCTATTTATGCTTGCAATTATATTTTTATGGGGAAGTAATAATATTGATATAATTTTATTTCATTAGACAGGCAGACTAAGAGTGGGGCAGTATAGATAAATATAATTTAAAAGGACAAGCAATAGACTTAATACTATTAACAGTTTATTTACTTTTTTCATAGTAAATTTTAAGGAGGCTCTAAGTTTATATTAAAATTTAAGCAATATACTTTAAGTATCTAGAAACATATGAAAAAATATTATTTTTAAGAGGAAATATATATGAAAAATATAATCAGATTTATACCTAACAGTATTACAATAACAAGAATAATTATGACTTTTATATTTTTATACTTTGTTGTAGAACAATTTGCATATGGAAGAGAAAATTTTATAAATTTAATAGTTATGTTTCTGGCAATTTGTTTTTCAGATTTATTAGATGGCAAAATTGCAAGAGGAACGGGAGCTGTTTCCATAATTGGAGCTAAACTTGATGTGTTTGCAGATTTATTATATATAATTCTTTCATATACAGTGCTAATAATTCTAAAAATGTTACCTTTATGGTTTTTAGTTTTTGTATGTTTAAAATTTTTAGAGTTTGTAATAACATCAAAATTTATTAAATCTTATAATAGAGAATCAAATAAAGCATTTGTTTTTGATAAGATTGGAAGGTTAGTATCTGCAACGTTTTTTATTATTCCAGGTATAGTTTGCATTTATAAATGCTTTGCAGTTGATAATTCAGTATATTTAATCAATTGTCTACTTTATATAATCTTTGCTGCTGGAATTTATTCTTCTTATTTAAGGATAAAAAGCTGTTTTATGTTGCTTTCTCTAAATAATAGTAAATATGAAAATTAATTTAGGATTTGGGGGATTTATTTTAAATTTTCAAATTTATGGTCGCAATTATATTTTTATGGGGAAGTAATAATACAGTAAGAAACATAGGAATTGTTTTATTGATTATTGTGAACTTAGTAAATATTATCATAGGACTTGTTAATATTTGGAATGAAAGCAGAAGGTCAAGTATTCTTATTATATAAGGGAGATATACAATGAATATAGAATTTAAAAGAGCAGATATCAATGATGTTGATGAACTTATTAATATACAAAATAAAAGTTTCTATGATGACTACATTAAATATGGGGAATGTCCTGGATATAATCATTCTAAAGAAAGTATGACAAATATTATTTTAAATAGGATAACTTACAAAATAATTTCTGATAATCAAATAATAGGTGACATTATCATTAACGATAATCATGATGACACCTACTATATTGGAGGACTTTGTGTAATACCAGGCTATGAGAATAAAGGAATAGGACAAGAAGCTATGAAGTTTATTGAAAGTCAATTTCCTAGTGCAGCTATTTGGACTTTGGAGACACCTGCGGATAAGAAAAGAAATCATTATTTCTATAAGAAAATGGGATATAATATTGTAAAAGAATATATGGACGGTTCAGTTAAAATAGTTTTATTTGAAAAGAAAATGAATCTAATAAAATAGGAAATAGTATTAATGTTAGATTACTTATTCAATAACTTAAATTTAAAGCAATTTATTTAATAATTTTAAAAACTAGGATATAATGCATACAAGGAGTGATTAAAATTAATGAATAAAAAGAATGTGTTACTATTTGTAGTAATAGTTGTAATAATATTACTAATAACTATCTTTATTAAATTTCCAACAAAAGGTACAATTGATAAGAATAATAAAACTAACAAAACTATTGAAAATCCATTTTCTTATTCTTCTTATATAAATAGTAACTGGAATATTAAGATCCCAAATCCACAAGAAAATGATGTTATTTTAGAAGGATCAGGTACTGGATCTATATTGTCACAGTTACAATTTTCTAATAACAATTATGAAGAATTTAAAAATTCTATTGAGTGGATTGATGCAGGTCATCAAAGTGAGTATTACATAGATGATTTTATAAAATATGTGTCTGATACAAATTTAGAACAGAAACAGTCGGATAAAGAAAAATATATTTTGTTGCTCCAAGATTTAAGGCATATGAAAATAAATAACAAGTCAAAGATGCGACGGATATTTTGAATCATACAAGGAAACAGGTTCCGATGATAGTGAGCTATCTGAGGGTTCTGTTGACGTAGTAGGATTCAAAATAGACTAGCATACTGACTTATTTATTTTTTGAATATGCCTAAAGAAAAATAAAAAGTATAAGTTTTTTTACAAACTGAATACTAATGGTTACTTATATTTTATTTTAATAGATGATAAACCAAATGTAGTATATGCAATTACAGTTGGTGCTAGATAATAAATTGAATACTATATTTCATTGAGGAAAGTAAAATAAAGCCTGCATATTTTGCGGCTTTTTTTATGTTTAAAGGTTTATATAATGTGGTAAAATATATACAATAAGCGGGGTGAGAGAATAATGGGCAAGAGATTTAATGTTACAGGTATATGTATACCAGAAAAACATTATATGGTAGATATATCGGAGAAATTGAAGAATATAATGAAACTCGTAGAAGATGAGGAGTATTTTATAATAAATAGACCAAGACAGTATGGAAAGACAACTACCTTATATATGCTTGAGAGAATACTTGATAAAAATAGTGAATACCTAATTATATCCACAAGTTTTGAAGGTGTTGGGGATTTAATTTTTGAAGAAGAACAGAGATTTGTAAAAGAGTTTTTACAGATATTAGCTGACAGTTTGTTTTTACAGCATGAAGATTTAGCTGATTTTTTGGAAGAGCAAAAGAGTAAAGTTAATAGTTTTAATGATTTATCAAAGGCTATAGCAAGATTTATTATGAAAGTCAATAAAAAAGTAATACTTATGATAGATGAAGTAGATAAAAGCAGTAACAATCAGATGTTTTTAAGCTTTTTAGGTATGCTGAGAAACAAATATCTACTTAGAAATTCCGGAAAAGATAAAACCTTTCACAGCGTAATATTAGCAGGAGTGCACGATGTAAAGAGTTTAAAGTTAAAGATGAGACCAGATGAGGAACATAAATATAATAGTCCTTGGAATATAGCTTCAGATTTTGATGTGGATATGAGTTTTTCAAAAGAAGAAATAGGAACTATGCTAGATGAATACATAAAAGATAAAAATGTAAAATTGGATAGGAAATATTTCTCAGAAAGACTTCATTTTTATACCTCAGGATATCCCTTTCTTGTGAGCAAATTGTGTAAGATAATAGATGAAAAGATTATGGATAAGAATGATAAAATTTGGGAAAATGAATATCTGGAGCTAGCTGTAAAGAAACTTTTAAAAGAAGATAATACAAACTTTCAAAGTCTAATTAAAAATATTGAGAACAACAGTAAGTTAAAAGAAATGGTAAAAAATCTAATTATAGATGGAAATAAAATAACTTATAATATTAATAATCCAGTTATAAATTTAGGAATTATATATGGAGTATTCAAAAATGAAGATTTTAATCTTAAAATGAATAACAAAATCTATGAACAGCTGCTATATGATTACATGAGTTCCTTAATAGAAACTTCTAGAAATTTAAGTTTTTACAATGAAAAATCACAATTTATAAATGCAGATGGAGGCCTGAATGTAAGAAAAATATTATTAAAATTTCAGGGGTTTATGAAACATGAGTATTCAGAGAAAAGGGAAGCTTTTTTAGAAGACGATGGGAGACTACTATTTCTTGCTTTTTTAAGCCCCATAATAAATGGCACAGGCTTTGCCTTTAAGGAAGTAAATGGCGGAGAGGAAAAAAGGTTTGATATAGTTATAACCTATGAGAAAAGGATATACATACTTGAGCTTAAAATATGGCGTGGAGATAAATATCATGAAAAGGGACTTGTACAACTAGGTGAATATTTAGAGCAATATGGATTAGAGGAGGGATACCTCTTAATATTTGATTTCAGAAAGGTTAAGGGAGTATCAGGAAAGGCAGAGGAAGTAATTGTTAAAGTTCATGAAAAGGAAAAGAGGATTATGGAGGTTTATTGTTAGAATTTTAAAGCAGCAACTATGAAATTTATATAATAACTAATGGCTGAAAAACTTTAACTAAGTAAGATAAATTTACATCTTAAGCTATTTTGAGCACACCTGAGATAAGGTGTGTTTCTTTTATACAATAATTAAAACTCTATGATAAAATTAAACTATGGAATTTTTAGTTAAGTTTGAACAAATATAAATTTTATAACAATAAGAAATTGTTATAAAAAAACTCAATGGAAAAATACCAAATTTAAAGTTTGTTATAAAAATTCATAAGAAACGAAAGGGATGCGGGGATTTTGACTAAAATATTATTAATAGAAGACGATAAAAACATAAGCGAAATGATTACTGAATACTTAACAAATGATTTATATGAAGTTACACAAGTTTACGATGGGGAATCGGCAATTGATGAATTTAGAGCACATCCTTATGAGTTGGTTCTTTTAGATTTAATGATTCCTAAAATTAATGGTATGAATGTTATGAGGAAAATAAGAGAGCATGATTTTACACCTATTATTATTATAACAGCCAAAGATAATGATACAGATAAAGCAGTTGGCTTAGGCCTTGGGGCAGATGATTATTTAACAAAACCATTTTCTTTAATTGAGCTTTCAGCAAGAATTAAAGCCAATATAAGGCGTGTAACAAAGTATGTAAAAGAACAGGGTATCAATAAAAATGAAGTGATTTGTGTGAAAGATTTAGAAATTAATGTATATAAATATTCTGTAACTAAAAAAGGAAAGCAATTAAATCTAACTCATAAGGAGTTTGAAATTTTAAAGTTGCTATCTTCTAATTTGGGCAGAGTTTTTTCAAAAGAACAAATTTACAATCAAGTCTGGAAGGAACCCTATTATGGAGATGAAAATGCTATAAATGTGCATATAAAAAGGCTGCGTAATAAATTGTCTAATGACAAATGTGATTTTCAATATATTAAGACTTTGTGGGGAATTGGATATAAGATGGAGGAATAATAAATGATTATATTATTAAGTGCTTTAATTTTAATTTTGGCAGCAGCTTATATATTGGAACATAGGAAATATAAACTTCAATCAAAACAAATTGAGTATATATCTAACAAAATAGAGTCAATTATTAAAAATGAAACAAGCGAATCCATTTTGATTTCTACAGAAAATAAAGTTATAAAGTCTATTGCGGCAAGTGTAAATAATTTATTGGATTATAGCAATCATAATAAGAGAGCATATATAAATTCTACCAAATCCATGATGAGAATGCTGTCAAATATCTCCCATGATTTAAAGACACCATTAACGACTTTAAAAGGATATGTGGAAATGCTGAGGATTAGATTAAATAACGATAATATGATTATGAAAGTTGATTCAAGAATTAATGAAATATTAGATTTAATTAATAAGTTTTTTGATCTTGTTAAGTTAGAATCTGGGGATAAAGTACTTAATATTATTAGAGTAAATGCTTGCGAAATATGCAGGAAGAACATGTTTGAACTTTATGACATACTTTCTAAAAAGAAAGTTCATGTTGACATTAACATACCCGAGAATCCCATTTATGTTAAGGCAGATGAGGAGGCACTTAATCGTGCGCTGAAAAACATATTGGATAATGCTATTAAATATGGAATTGATGGAGAATACATAGGTATAAGCGTAAATGATTGTGAAAATACAGTTTGCATTGGAATTGAGGATCACGGCAAGGGGATTTTAGAAAAGTATAAAGAAAATGTTTTTGAAAGAATGTATACATTAGAAGATTCAAGGAGTAAAGATTACCAGGGTAGCGGACTTGGACTTGCAATATCTAAGGAACTTGTTGAACATATGAATGGAAAAATTGAGTTGACTAGTATTCCAAATAAAAAAACTTTATTTAATATAGTACTGCTTAAAGAAATAATAAAGTAAGAAAAAAGTAAGATTTATAAAAGAAAAAAGATTATTCAGTTTGATATATTAATTTATATAAGGGGTGAGTTAATTGGACTATATATTGAAAATAAGGGGACTTACTAAAATGTATAAAGATAAGAAGGTAGTAGATAATGTAGAAATGAATATAAGGAAAGGTGAAATTTATGGCTTTTTAGGTCCCAATGGAGCTGGTAAAAGTACAATACTTAAAATGATTCTCAATTTAGTGAAACCCAATAAGGGAAAAATTTTTATTTTTGGTAAAGAAATTAATAACAGTAATTTTGAAACTTTAAAGAGAATAGGTGCTATTATAGAAAATCCTTATTTTTATAGTAAATTAACAGGAAGAGAAAATCTAGAGTTGCATTGTGCTTACATGGGTTATCACAATAAAGAAAGAATAGATGAAGTTTTAAATTTGGTAGGATTACTTGATATTGAAGGAAAAGCAATTTGTAATTATTCATTGGGTATGAAGCAAAGATTAGCAATTGCAAGGGCAATACTTGCAAAACCAGAATTTCTTATATTGGACGAACCAATTAATGGCTTAGATCCAGAAGGAATCAAAGAAATTCGTTTACTCATAAAAAATCTAAATAAAAAATATGGAACAACAATACTTATTTCAAGTCATATCCTTGCTGAAATAGAATTAATTGCAGATACAGTCGGTATTATAAAAAATGGTAAGATATTAAAAGAAGTATCTATGGACACAGTTCATGAATATAACAGAGAATACATAGAACTTGAAGTAAATGATTTAAGCAGGACAGGATATTTACTAGAAGAAAAGTTGGAAATTAAAAATTATAAAATAGTATCTAAAAATAAAATGCGTATATATGATATAGATAAAAATCAGAATATTATTTCAAGATTAATTATTGAAAACGGCATTGAACTAGAAAGCATAGGCAAAAAGGAAAGTACCTTGGAAGAATATTTTTTACAATTAACACAGGAGGATACTTATGATGCAATTAATTAAATTGGAAATAAAGAAATATAACCTTAAAAGATATATTAAGGGAGTAATTATAGCTATTATTTGTATAATGGCTTTTCTCACTATGTCATTTATTGATAACAGGATAAATTTACCACAAGATTTAGATACATATGAAAGTGTTATATGGATGACAAATGTTTTGACAACAGATGTATTTTTAATATTTTCTTCAGCATTAACGGCAAAAATTGTTATAGGAGAATATAAGGATAAAACAATTTTGGTAATGTTCTCCTATCCTATAAGCAGAAAAAAACTTATGCTTGCAAAATTGATTATAGCCGTTGTATTTGCAATGTTATGTATATTAATTGCGGATGCATTGTGCATAATATATGTGGTGACATTAGATTCTATTGTTAATGTTATTGCAGGAAGTTTTAGCTTTAGTTATATTTCTGGTGCATTTTTGTCATTTTTAGGATTCACCGTTATGGGAGGAATTTTATCATTGTTGCCTTTTACTGTTGGTATGAAGAAAAAATCAGTACCTTCAACGATTGTAACAGCGGTTGTGATAGCAGTTTTAATGCAACCTGTAATAGGGCATAACCCACAGCTAATTGATACTCTTATAAAATTAATTATTATCACTCTAATTTCTTTGGTATTTACAGTATATACTATAATGAAAAAGATAGATAAGATAGACAACGTAGATGTTGCTTGATTCAATTAAAAGGATTTAAACTAATTCAACACCTGCTATTATGTGTAATTCATGGTTTTTAACTTCAATAATTACAATTTACTATTATATAAATAATATGGTATTATTTATATAATAGTAAATATAAAAGGGTGAAAATTGTGAGGAAAAAATTAATTCTAATAGTGTCAATTATCCTATTTGTGGTTGCAATTATATTTTTATGGGGACGTAATAATACAGTAAGAAACATAGGAATTGTTTTATTGATTATTGTTAACTTATTAAATATTATTAGAGAACTTATTAATATTAAGAATGAACAGAGAAGATGAATTATTCTTATTGTATAAGGTGCTTATATAATGAATATAGAATTTAAAAAAGCGAATATATATGATGTTGATAAACTTATTAATATACAAAATGAAAGTTTATATGATGACTACATTAAATATGGCAAATGTCCTGGTGATTTCTTATTTAATACATAGCTTAGTTGTATCAAATTTTGTTTATTTAAAAAGGTATATTTTTATTTGTGTTTTATACCCAAAATATGAATTGCAGCTGCAATTATTTGAAAAATTATTCCAGCTATACATACTCCAGTCCATCCTAATAGTCCCCATAAAAATGTACCTATTAATGAACCTAATGCACCACCGCAAAAGTAAAATGTCATATATACAGCATTATTTCGACTGCGGGCTGTAGCATCTAAAGTATTAATACGGGCTTGATTGGAAATTTGAGCAGATTGAATGCCTAAGTCTAGCAAGATTACTCCAGTAATGAGTCCCCAAAATTGATACCCGAAAATCAGGAAACAAATATAGGACAAGCCAGAAAGTATTATGGATATAGTTAAGGTAAATCTAGGGCTCTTTTTATCAGCAATTCGTCCTACTACAGAAGCGGCTAAAGCTCCTACAACTCCAACTAATCCAAACAGTCCTGCAGATTGAGCTCCTAAATTGTAAACTGGAGATTTAAGTAAAAAAGAAAGTGTAGTCCAAAAAGTACTGAAGGTAGCAAACATCATTGCACCAATTAGTGAAGCTTCCTTTAAAACTGGTTGATTTCGTAGTAATCCAACTAGTGATTTAAGTAATTTTCTATAACTCATCACAGTATCTGGAACAGATTTTGGAAGCCATAAATTAAATATTAGCATTAATAATACCATCATCACAGCAGCTATTCTATAAACAGTCTGCCATCCTAAAATCGATCCTATAATTCCACTAAACACACGGGACAATAGGATACCAATTAGTAGTCCACTCATGACGTTTCCAATTACTTGACCTCTTTCCAGTGGTTTTGCTAGATGTGCTGCAAGAGGCACAATTAACATTGGAGTAATTGAAGTCAGTCCAACTAGCAAAGAACTAACTAATAACCACCATATGTTTGAAGCAAGGGATAGAGAAAGCAGTGCTATTGTTGAACAAAATAACATTGTCATGATTAAACTACGGCGTTCTTTAATATCTCCCAATGGAACTAAGAAAACCAGCCCCAGTGCATAACCAATTTGAATTAGCATAGCTGTAATTCCAATCATAGACGATGATACATTGAAAAATCTAGAAAGTTCTTCTAGTAAAGGCTGGGAATAATACAGGTTAGCCGCAGAAGCTCCACAGGCAATTGACATTAGTATAATTAAAAAGCGGTTTATGTGAAATTCTTTAGGTATAGTTATATCTGCATGCTGATTCATAAAGATCAATCCTCCAATAATATTTTATATTACTTTAACGTAAACGTTAATTAAAAATTAAAAAAATACAGTTTAATTTACTGTAATTTATTTTTTTCCTTTGACTTCAGTATTTTTAATAATTGATTCTAACTTGGAAATATTTGCCTCACTTTCTGATTTAAACATATTTAATTCTTTTATTTTCTCTTCGGCTGTTGCAATATGATTCTTCAAAATTTGGATTACCTGACGCTTACCTTCTAAAAGTCGTCCGTCGGTAAAGTACAACTCAATGACTTGACCAATCTCCTCCAATGTAAGTCCTAAATCCTTTAGCATCTGGATTTTTTTTAAGCGTTTAATATCGTCATTATCAAATAATCGAAGTTGTCCTAGGGACCTATTCTTTTTACTTTTCAATAAGCCAAGTTCTTCGTAATATCTAATTGTTCGGGTTGTTAAATTGGTAAGTTTAGCAATGTCACCAATTTTATAGCTCATATTATTCACTTCCTTAATTAACGTTAACGTTAAATGTATATTAACACTTATTTTTTTGTATGTCAACTATTCACATATCCATGATATTCTTAATATACAGTAACTTAAAAATCCCGTAATCTAGTATGGTAATATATTAAGGCACCAAAATGTGCCTACTTGTATTCTTATACCCCACTGATATACTTATTATATTAAGTATAAATTTGTTAGTAAAGAATACAAGGAGGATATGATATATGACAAAAATATCAGATGAAATAATCATACGTGATCACCATATTAAAAATAGAATAGTTATGCCGCCAATGGTGACATTTTCTTTTCATGGAGATAATGGTTCTTATTATGGGAAGCAGCATATTGAACATTATACAGAATGTGGAAAAGGAGGAGCTGGACTTATTATAGTACAGGCAACCAATGTGTCTGGTGCAGTACAGGGGGAAAATTTATGGTCAGAGGATAATAAAGATGTTTTGCGTCAGATAGTAAGTAACTGTCATAAATATGGTGCAGTTATGATGATACAATTGTCATGTGGAGATATAGATATCAATATACTTTCCAGTGAGCAGATTTATTCAATGCAGCAGGATATGAAAAAGGCAGCCATAATAGCTTATGACATAGGTTTTGATGGGGTAGAATATCATTTTGCCCATGGATTTACACTTTGCAAATTTCTTGATAGCAAGTACAACAAGCGAGAGGATTTATATGGAGGTTCTATTGAAAACAGGACACGTATATTAACAGAAATTTTACCTGAGATTAGGGAGGATACTGGAGACAGATTTATTATAAGTGTGCGTATGGGAGAATATCTTCCACAGAGCAAAGACGGTATAGAAGCTGCCAGAGCATTTGAATCAGCTGGTATTGATTTATTTCATATTTCTTTTGGTATGAATCCTCCAAAGGGTGATGTTCCAAAAGATTTTCAGTGCAGCTTTATAACTTACAGTGCATGCAGGATAAAAGAGGCAGTTAATATACCTGTTATAGCTGTTAATGAGATTAGAACTGAAGAGCAGGTACGATTCTTAATGGGAAATGACTATGTAGATTTAGTGAGTATAGGAAGAGGAATGCTTGCGGATTATGAATTTGCAAATCATGTTATAAATAGTGAACCTGTAAACAAGTGCTTTGGGTGTAAAAAATGTTTTTGGTTTGTAGATCATACTAAATGCCCTGCAAGAAAACAATAAAAACTTATATTTTCATATATTTGCATGTTATTATCTCCTATAATATTAAATAATTTAAAAATAACTAGATATTAGTATAAAAATACTTCTATCTAGTTATTCTTAAAACCTATTAATTTTTTACTCAATTTTTACTTTTTAATGCTTTATCTATAAGTAATGTTAGTGTTTCAATCCCTTTAGATGTCAAATGTACACCGTCAGGTCCAAAATATTCAGGATGAGTAATTGCTTCAGAATGCCAATCAATTAATGTAATATTCTTATTTTCTTTGGCCTTACTGCTTAAAATTTTATTTACCTCTTTTTCCCATTGACGTGGTACGCGTGTATTTACTAAATAAATATGTGCCTTAGAAAAGGATTTAATTAAACTATCAATCTGACGGTCTGTAAAGTAACCATTTGTTCCCAACTCAAGGATAATTGCATTGTTTGGATTATTAAATGTTGAATATGTAGATGCTAGCTCAAGCGCTTCGTTAAGTTGCCTGCCAACTTTACCGTCAATTGTAATATTAGTATAATTTTCATTTAGAGTTGGAGCAATATCCAGCGTGATAGAATCTCCAATAGCCAGTATTTTCTTGTAAGATTTATTGGTAGATAAAGAGCTTGCTTTGATTTCCCCGCTGGAGCTTGTCCAAGACTCTTTATTTGTATGAAATTGCTGCTCATTAGCTGCTATTGTTTCACTGACTCTGTCCACTTGCTGTTTATCTTTGGAAACATTTGTGACAAGAGTATTCAAGAATCCAAGTCCTAAAATCATTATTATTATAATTGAAATACATCTAGCAAAAACCAATCTTCTTGACCTAGTAACATTGATTGATAAATATTGCTTAAAAGTTTTTCGGAATCCATTTTTGCGAATAGGCACTTCAATGAAACGGTATGAAATTTCAGCAATAATAAATGTAATAAGTAGTTGCAAGCCTACACGCCAGTATGTTGGATTACCAATTTCATAAACTGGAGTACTTAAAATAATAACGGGATAATGCCAAAGATAAATTCCATAGGATCTTTTTCCAATCCAACTTAATGGTTTCAATGAAAGTAAATGGCCCAAATATCCCCTAGGATGACAAATGCATGCTACAAGTATTGCTGCGTTTAAGCTAAAAATCAGCATACCTCCTCTATATAAAAATAAATTATATTCATTTACTAAAATAATACTAATAATAAAGATAGAGAAAGTAATTGTACTTGTAATATTTAACTTATTTCTTTGTTTAATAGAAATTTTTTCAGAGTATAGCCTTTTAATTGGATAGACAATAGCCAACCAACCACCTATAAGAAGTTCAAATGCACGAGTATCTGTGCCATAATACACACGGCTGGGATCTTCACCTGATTTATATAATATAGCCATTAGTATTGCCGAACACAAAGCTGCTATAAATACAATATTGGAAAGCTTTGCTCTCTTTTTAAAAACTTTTATCCCTATTATCAGTATAATAGGCCATATAATATAAAATTGTTCTTCTATTGATAAGGACCAAAGATTTTTCAAAGGTGAAGGAAATCCAAAACTATCAAAATAAGAGAGTTTATGAAAGATAAACCACCAATTGCTTACATAAAAAATAGAGGCTGTTGTATCGCCTTTAAGTGTAGTTATTATCTCTGATTTAAATATCGCTGATAACATAAAAGTAGTTGATATCATTATATAAGCAGCTGGTAACAACCTTCGAATACGTCTAATCCAAAATTTACACAAACTAAAATTGAGTTTACTTTTTTGTATTAAAATATTAGAGGTTATAAGATAACCAGATATTACAAAAAATATATCAACTCCTAAAAAGCCACCTTTAGCCCAATTGAAGTTAAAATGATAAGCTATTACAGCTAATACGGCAAAAGCTCGAAGTCCATCTAATCCAGTGATATATCGATGATTTTGCAGATTTTTTAACATAAGAATCTCCTTTTCTAAATGAGCTTTAACCTGACTAACTTGGCGTAAGTCTCCAACGCACTCTGTGAAAGTGATTCACACCAAATTAAAATTTGGGTTCTCTACTTTTCTTGAAGTGGGAGTTCGACGCCAAGTAAGCCATGTATTTGCAGTTCTAAAATTCAGATTGGGTAAAAGAATCCCCACCTGAATTAAGAACTTGCTTCAATAAAATGACATAAATTCATTGACTACAAGTATACTATCATCTTTATTTATTATTAATTCAGCATAAATTGATCTCTCATTAGGTTTTTTTGCTCAGTAATAATAAATCAACATATGGCCTCAATTTATACCTCAATGTTATTAATGTTATTAATGTAGTGTATAAGTTTAGAATTTTATTTAAATATTTGTTGCTTTTTTCTAAGAAAAGGCAAACTATTACTTAAATCATCATCAAATTCCATTTTTATCCATATTGTTTTATCTTCGACATCAGTAACCTAAATTTTTCATCTAAAGTTAAGTTTAACAAATTGCTTTTATCAAGTCAAATTTCTTTTAGAGGTAATCTTGTAGTTATTTTATTTTAATTTTAACTGGATTAATATTTATATATGCTGGCCCTGGGGGAGTGTAATTAAGTTGATTTATAACTAAATAAAGATGCTTTGGGTGTCTATAATAGGAACTTTGGAAGATAGCTTTCAACGATTTATTTTCAAGATTATATGAAAAATTACTTGGAGAAAGCAGATATTTATTTCCATTTTCATCAATTAAATAGGGCAGGAGACTGCGATAATCATTATAGGCAACAGCACTTACACCAATTCCCCATACCTGTGAATTATTAGTTTTATCTATACCTAGTTTTATATTTGTTTCTATATGAGCTGGATAAATTTTTAAAGAACTTATTTCAAAATCTGTATTATTGGCAGAAAACTTAATATTATTGTATTCCTCTGGCTTTTCAGCTTTTAAAGCAGTATTTAGGCTTAAATTCCAACTGCCCTTAATATTCATAGGCTCTCTATTAAATTTAGATATAAAATCCGCATATTTTTTTTGAGAATAGGTCATATTATAAGCTTCCGCAAAGCTTGAAACTTTTAAATTTAATTTATCTGGTATTGTGGTATTATTTAGAGATATTATTTCTATAGAACCATAGGTTTCCCCCTTATCAGTATAATCTTTGATTGAATCTCCTAAGGATGAAACCATAACTTTATAATCCTTTGAACTATTTAGTGCCAGAAAATCTCCCTCTTGATTCATCAAAGTAACTGGAAGTATCTGTGATCTCAATACAGTACTATCAACAATAACATTATTATTGCTATCAGTTATTGTAAAATTATCCAAGAGTAAGTTCTTGATTTTTTTATCATTGCTTTTCAATGTATATAATATAAATTTATCTTTATCATCACCAACAATGCTATTTATAGTTAAACTTATATTATTATCAGAAACTACCTGACTTACGTTTTTAGAATCACTTTGATTTACAGCACTAACCATATTTTTATCATAATGAAATTGTAATGCTTGTGCTATAGATGATACTATAGGTACATTACTAATTGTATTTGCAAAGGATAGACTGCAATTAATACCAGCAGTAAAAAATATAGCCATTGCTGCAAGTCCTGCCGCAAGCCTAAAAGAAACCTTTTTTATAAAGTTTTTTCTCTTTTGGGTCTTAGCCTTAGTCATGCTTCCCTCAATAACTTTATCTAATTTATCAGAAACAGGTATATTATCAAAAATATCTTTAAAATTAGTATTCATTATTAAATACACTCCTCTTTTAACTCAATCTTTAATTTTTTCAATGCTCTAAATAAATAAGATTTTACTGTTCCCTCTGGATAATTTAATATTTTTGCAATTTGAGAAATGGTCATATCCTGAAAATATCTTAGTATTACTACATTTTTATATTTTGTATCCAGCTTATCTATGGCGTTGTATAGATCTAGATTCTTTGGTATATTAAAATCTGAGTTGTTCATATTATGTATTTCTTCTGATTTTACCTGCTCATAGTCATCAATGTATAGTATTTTCCTATTATTTTTAGCTTTATCTGCAGCAGTAGTTATAAGTATTCTCACTATCCAAGTATTAAAAAATTGAGGATTTTTAAGTTTATTTAAGTTTAAATAGGCCTTGTATATGGTATCACTTAAAATATCTAGAGCATCCTGTTCATTTTTTACGTAAATATAAGCAGTTTTATAAAGTTTTTCTTTATTCATATTAATGAGTTCGGAAAAAGCTTTGTCGTCTCCTTTCTTAGCCTTTTTTACAATTAATGTTATGTCATCCATTTCATCACCTCTAATAGGGTTAATATTTTGCGCTATACTAATTAGACTAAAATAATAGTACAAAGGTTGCAATTATTTATGATTTATAAAATAGAATAATTAATGAATTTAAAGAAACTATCGCATTAACATAAAGAGAATAATATAGTAGCCTAATTATTAGCTGATAATTTATAAAAGCTAATAATGGGAAAATTATATATTCAACTTCTTTTTCGGATGAACAGATAAAATATATTTCAAAGATTTTTATAGAAACCCTTGTTTATTTTCTATGTAATAAAAAAAATAAATTTGCAAATACTATATTTGAAATAATTTGCAAGGAGAATAAAAATGTTCGAAAAAATTAAAAAATATATACAATTTACAAAAAAAATGAAACAGCAGCAACATACAACTTGTGAATTCAATGACTATGATGTAGATAATAGCAGCATATATATGGATATAGATACTAATTTAAATCACCTTAAAAAAATCTTAGGTAAAAGCAGCGATATTATATTCAGAGAATTTAGAATTGGTGCTAAAGAAAAAATTAAAGCTTTTATATGCGTTGTTGACTTTTTGGTAGATAAAGAAAAAATTGAAGGATACATTAAAACAATGTCTATGTTCGATAAAGCCATTGTAAACGATGATAGTACACTGGCATACCCGGATATCTTTACAACATTAAAAGAAAAATTATTGTACTCAATTGATATAAAAGAGTCAGGATATTTTAATGAAGTCCTAGAAAGTATATTATCTGGAAGTACAGTAATATTTATAGATGGCTACAATACTGCATTCATTATAGGTGCTCAATATTCAGAAGGAAGAAGCATAAATGAGCCCAATTCAGAATTGAATATAAGGGGTAGTAGAGAGGGATTTGTAGAAAATATTAATGTGAATATATCCTTAATAAGAAAAATAATAAGAAATCCCAATCTGGTTTTTGAAACATTATATTTGGGAAAGCAAACCCATACCATGATCTGTTTGGCGTATATGGATGGACTGGTTAATAAAAATGTTTTGAAAGAGCTAAAAAATAGATTAAATAAAATTGATGCTGATTTTATTTTAGAATCTGGTTACATTGAGCAGTATATTGAGGATAGACCATTTTCTATATTTGCTACAGTTGGAAACAGTGAAAAACCAGATAAAGTTTCAGCAAAGATACTTGAAGGAAGAGTAGCTATTTTATGTAATGGTACTCCCTATGTATTAACTGTTCCCTACTTATTTTGTGAAGTCTTTCAAGCTTCAGAAGACTATTACTCCAGGCCCTTTGCAGATTCAATTATGAGATTTGGCAGATATTTTGCCTTTTTTATTTCCTCCTCATTACCGGCTTTATATGTATCCATAACATCTTTTCATCCTAAAATGATACCTCCTATACTTTTGCTTTCAATTGCTTCATCAAGAGAAGGGGTACCCTTTCCCTCCGTCATAGAGGTAGGAATTATGTTGTTTGGTTTTCAAGTAGTTAAAGAATCAGGGATTAGAATGCCAATACCTGGAGGACAAGCAGTTAGTATCATTGGAGCCTTAATAGTAGGTCAGGCAGCTGTTGCAGCAGGTATAATAAGCAATCCTGTAATAATTGTAGTAGCTTTAATGGGAATTACCGGATTTATTATCAATCCTATATCGGATGCTGTTTTTCTTATTAGATTTTTACTTTTAGCACTGAGTGCTACCTTTGGATTTTTTGGATTTATTATAGGAATATTTATTGTCCTTGCACATATGTGTTCATTGAATTCTTTTGGTACTCCCTATTTAGCGCCTTTTGCACCTACTATATGGAGTGAACTAAAGGATACCATTGTAAGATTTCCATTAAAATCCATGAAGTCAAAACCAAAATCAATTCTCTATGGAAAATCAAATAGTGAACATAGAAATTCTAAAGAGGGTGATAAAATTTGAGAAAAAAGATTTTTATTTCTATTAATATTGTACTTTGTATTTTTATTTTAACAGGATGTTGGGACACAAGAGAATTGAATACTATAGGAGTAGTTTACGCCGTTGGATTAGAAGAGGATGAAAATAACAAACAGATAATTTGTACTATTCAGATTGCAATCCCTTCCGCATTAAAACAGACAGCATCAACAAATGAATCTGCTGTAGAAATTTTACAAGTTAGAGGTGATACAATTTCTGATGCTGTTAGAAATCTTACAGAAAAAGTTGATAGATTCCCTGATTTTTCACAGAATAAAATAATTGTCATTGATGAAACACTGGCACGAGAAGGCATACTGCCTATACTTGATTTTTTAAAACGAAATTATCAGGTTCATAATACTCAATGGATAGCTATAGCGAGACCTGGAAAAGTTAAAGAAGTACTAGGTGAACAACATGGAATCGGGAATATACAGGGTTCTTATTTGAACGATATTATTAATATCGCTAAAACTAATGCTAAAATTACAAATATTACTATGATGGAATTTTATAAAAGAGCATTGAGTGATGGAATTAATCCTGTTGCAGGAGTAATAGGAACTACTGAAATACCAAATTTACCTATAGAAAAGGGAGGCAATAATACAAGTACTGGAGTTAAATTTTCAGGAACAGCAGTTTTTAAAAGAGATAAACTATTAGGTTATTTAAATACAGAAGAAACTAAAGGTTATAATTGGATAACTGGAGATGTTAAAAATGGGAATGTAAACATATCATCAATATTGAATCCAAATAAATTTATTGGTATAGGCTTAGAAAATTTAAAGCCTAAAATAGAACCCGAGATAGTAAATAATAAAATAGTATTCCATATTAAAGTGAAAGGAGAGGGAAATATAGATGAAGTACTTGATGGTACAGATTATTCTGATGTAAAAATAATTAAACAATTAGAGGAGGAGCTGGAAAGTGTATTGGAGGATGAAATTAGAATATGTCTTAGTAAAATACAAAAAACATTTCATTCAGATATTGTAGGTTTTGGAAAAGCTTTAAATAAAAAACATCCTAAAGTGTGGAAGGCAGAGAAGGATAATTGGAGTGATATATTTCCAACAGTGCAGTATACAGTAGATGTAGATATACAGCTTAGAAGTCCAGGATTAATGCACAAACCAGTAAAGCTTAAAAACTAAACTTGCTTCAATTATCTGCGAAATAGCAGGCGAAAAAAGTAATATATAATTACCAATAATAATATTAGTACATAAATAAAACCACCTAATATTAAAATACTGGGAATTAAACCTGCTTGTATTAAAATATCTATAAAAAATTTTATATCAATCATAATTGTTTACATCCTCCATCATAATATATTTCTTGATTTTTTTACCTTTATTTTTAGCCAGCATAGGATTAACAGTAAAGGTGGAATAATTAATTGAAAGGTATTAAACAAATAGGGCAGTGAAGCTTTATGTCCTAACCAAATATGATAGGCATAGCTGGATTCAAATACAATAGAAAACCAAGTTTCAAAAACAGCACATACAACAATCAGCCATTTATTATTAGATTTTATTTTAAATAATGTGGAGAAACTTAATATAGCTGCATATAGAAATAATATGGTTTTATAAAAGCCTCCAATGAACAATATTATTACACCTACAGCGTCTAAATTTGTTAATATATTTCCCACATCGATCATCTTGATTACTTCCAGCAAAGGTAAAGTTGCAATTGAAGCAAATTCAACGCCTATTGTATCGATAATCATAATGGTGGTAATGAGCAATAATATACTAAATAAAATTATTGCCGCAATTGATATTTTGCGAATATCTTTCTGCGGCCTTGTATAACACCAAATCATAGAAAAAGCAAAAGCTTCTCCATAAGGGAAATTTATAACCATAGGGAAGGAGGAGTTTAAAATAGGTTTTATTCCATCGCTTAATACAGGAGATAAGCCTTTTATATCAAATTGTGGAGATATAATAATCATTATAATTGTAATTGAAATGCAAAATATGAATAAAGGCAGCATTATCTCACTGGTACGTGCCAGCACAGTAAGACCTAAGATTATCACATAAACCATAACAGCCATAATTGTAATATGTAAAACTAATCTTGGAGTTTTGGCAAGAAATGTTATTTTCATTAGTTCACTAAAGTCGCGGAGATTTCTACTGGAACCATAAATAAAAAAAAGTCCATAAAGAAATGCAAGGGGTCTGCCTATTGGTTTCCCAAGCAATTCAATAACAATTTCAATAAGATTTTTTTCTGGAAAATGTTTTTGGAGTTCAGTGTAAATAACTATTAAAAGAATACCTATAATAGCTGAAAATATGATAACAATCCATGCATCTTGTTTTGCTTCTATACCCAATGCAAAAAGAGTAGTACTTCCTATTTCAAATAATATAATTAAACACAATAGTTGATGTTTACTAATAATCATTGTTTCTATAACTCCCATAAGTCTCATTTTGGTATCTCTTTATATTTTAACCAATATGATTATTATTATGTAAAAACAGCATAAGTTATATAACTGGCTTTTGTAATTATTAACAGATGAATACATCTTATTTCGGTATTTTTCTTCATAATAGCACATAGAGATGTCTAAAGCTTTTTAGAGATTTAAAGTTTGAAGCTGATAAATTTTATATATAATAATGGATTATGTAGAATATTATGGTATACTTTTTGTATATTCGAATCGTAGGGGGATAGAGTAATGGTTGCATTAGCATTTTTCTTAATAATGGTGGTTTTATTTTTTGTAGCATCGTTCTTTATAATACTGAATGTAATATTTATAATTATATGGAAACTTAAAAAGCGTAAAGGAAAGAATCCTAAAAAACGCTACATTATTATTCCAATAATCTTTTTAATAATAAGTCTCTTAGTAGAATTAATTCCTGTTGGTTGGGTTGGCTTGATGCGAGCAGGAAACAAACGTAACTCCAAAGATGTTGTAATAGCAGAATCAGGGGAAGTTGTATACTGGGTAGAACTTGCAAATGGTGATACTGCAGTTGATAAATTTAAAATGTATGGTATGACCTATGTTGAGGTTCCATATTCAGGCTCATCAAATACATTGAAGCTTGGAAAACCCGTTGCTAATATCAAAGCTAAGGCTAATGAAGAAGGACTTAATAGAATTGTGGGTGCACTATTTGCCAGTAACTTTACTTCAACAGTATATCCAGTTATTAATGATAAAGATCTTGAGATATATACTATAGGAGGAAATACTATTTATTGCCCTGAAAATGAGAAAGATTTGGTTTTAGCGTACCTTAAAGAGATCTCCCATTAGTTATGTAAAAAGATAAAGCTTATAAAGGTTATTCATATAATCTGCAAACAAAATAGTAATTTAAGGAGTATATCGTGGAGATTAGGAGATACCAAAATATAGATTTTGTTGAGATAGCAAAGTTGTTTTATAGCACTGTACATTCAATCAACCTAAAAGACTATAGTCAGGAACAATTAGATGTGTGGGCAACAGGAAAATTAGACTCAGATAGATGGAATAAATCACTTTTAGAAAATTATAGTATAGTAGCAATTGAGGGAAAACAGATTGTTGGTTTTGGAGATATTGATAAAACAAATTATTTAGACCGACTCTATGTTCACAAAGACTTTCAAGGTAGAGGTATTGCAACGACAATTTGTGATGAATTGGAGAAACAAGCAAATGGGGAGATAATTTCAGTTCATGCTTCAATTACAGCAAAGCCCTTTTTTGAAAAAAGAGGCTATAAAGTTTTGAAAGAGCAAAAGGTTCAGTTGGAAGGGATTTTTCTTATAAATTATGTGATGGAGAAGTAATCAAATTTTAATTTGTATGCTGATTAAAATGAATGTAAATTGATACAACTGATAATTCAATATCAGAAAATATAGATATAATAATGAAGATTATTGATAAATAATAAAATAAAAAAGATGAATAGTTTAATTTACTGAAAAAATACATTGTGATATATTGGAAGTAGTGATTTTATTATCAGATTAAATAATAGAACTAAGATATACTAAGACTATATGTGAAAATTGTAAGGAAGTGATGAAATGAGAGATAAAATAATAGATCTTAAAAGGGATGCTTATGAAAAACTATTAGAATGGAAAAATAATCACAATAATAAAGTGTTGCTAATAGAGGGTGCAAGACAAGTAGGGAAAACTTATTTAGTGAAAAAATTTTCAAGGGAAAATTATAAGTATGTAATTTATATTAATCTATTAGAAGAAGCAGGAGAAGACTTACTTACAATTTATAATGTGATAAAACAAGAACGGTTATCAGGAAAACTAGACAGGGAAAAAACTAATTCTTTAAAAGAAATGTTCAAAAGGTTTTCTAATAATTTCAAAGATAGTGAAGAATGTATAATTGTAATAGATGAAATACAGGAATCTTATAAAATTTATAATATGATAAGACAGTTTGCAAGAGAATTTAACACCCATTTCATTATGACGGGAAGTTATCTAGGAAGAATTGTAATGCAAAAAGAATTTTGGTCACCTATGGGAGATGTAGATTTTATTGAAATAAAACCATTATCCTTCACAGAATTTATAGGGGCCCTAAGTTTAACACATCTATATAAAGCGTTAGATCTATATGGAAATAGTGATAAAAAAGATTATGATTTAATTTATGATAAATATAAAGATTACTTAGAAGTTGGAGGATATCCAGAGATTGTATGCGAATATTTAAAAAATCATAAAAAGAATATTAATGATTTGTTTGAAAAATTATTACGAATATTTTGTGAAGATTCTTCTAGATATTTTGATGGGGATATACTTACAACTAGAGTATTTGAAGACTGCATAAGTGCAATAATAGAAATTTTGGATAGAAGCAAAAAAGGTGTTAAAGAAAGCAGTTATACAGAAGAATTACAGCAAATTATAACAAAAAAGTATTCAAGTAATATTACAAAAGAAAATTGTAATAGAGTACTTCAATGGTTTTATACATCTAAATTCGTTAAAGATTGTGATAAGTTAATCGACTTTGATTTTACAAATATAAAGAAGCGTCAAAGATATTTTTTATCTGATGTAGGTATGGCAAATTTTGTTATGGAAAAGACAAATATATTGATGTCAGAATCTAATGAATTATTAAGTGAAACTTTTGTTTATAACTGCCTTTTAGATAAAATACCTACAATTCCTATGTTTGGAGTTTATGGTGATGGTGAGTTGGATTTTATATATAGAGATAGGGAAAGTGGTAAGATTTATGGAATAGAAGTTAAGTCAGGGAAAAATCCAGGTAAGACTATAGTAAAATCATTATCTAATGGGAAAATAGATTTTGCAGTTTATCTTAAAGGTTTAACACAAGGTGGAATTGCCAATAAAACCTATACAATTCCAATATTTTTGTTTCCAAGGTTTGAATTTACGTTCTAATTTATTTAAATTTAAAGCTGTAAAAATGAATATCTAGATTTTATTAAACATGAGTATTCAGATAGAATAAATAAATTTTAAAAATATATGAGGAATGTGTTTGGGGCTAATTGTAATATTTAGAGATAAGTTTAACTATCAAGGCAAAGTTGTAAATTTTCTTTCACAAAATGCTTTTGGTGTATATGTTTTTCATGCTCCAATATTAATAGTAATATCCTTACTAATAAAGAATATTCATTTATACCCAGTAATTAAATTTATTATTGCAGCATTAATTGTATTGCCAATTACCTTCACTTTTAGTTATATAATAAGAAAAGTTCCTATTTTAAAGAAGCTTTTTTCATAAAAATATTAATTATAAATTACAAAAATTTAACCTATATTGGCAGATAGTCTTTAGTATTGGTATTATAAAGGCCTTTATAAGATTTTTTAAAACAGAAAATTAAGGATAATCAATACTTAGCTGGATTACATGACTAATTAAAGTTTATGTAATTTTGTGCATTAAAAATAATTTTAAATATAGGATAACAAATCAAATAAAAAATATCCATGGAGATGATATTATATGAAGTATGAATGGCTCGATCAGTATTGCCTATCTAAAAAATGTGCTGAAAAAGATTTTAAAATAGATTGGGAAGCAGTGAGATATCTTATAGGAGGTAAAATGTTTGCAATGCAGGGTGGAGATAAATATAAAAAATCAATTATTACTTTAAAATGTAAGCCTGAATTAGGACAAGCACTACGAAATCAATATGAACATATTATCCCGGGATACTATATGAATAAACAGCACTGGAATTCAGTATATTTGGAGGGGGATGTGCCGGATGATGTTTTAAAGCAAATGATAGATATGTCCTATGAACTGGCATTAAGCTCTTTTAGTAAAAAAATGCAAAAAGAGATTCTTCAAGTAGATAAAAATGATTAATTCTATAAGACGAGGAGTATTATATGAAAAGTATGAATAATGTCAGCTATTATAAGATAAATAAATCAAAATTTATGAATTGGGAAGCTGCATCTAAGCATCCTGCAGCAATAGAAGTAGAAACTTTAAACACGGGGAAAATTATAAGTAAAATTTCTGGATTGTTAAATATTAAAAATGAAAATGCCTCAAAGCTAAAAGACGGTACAGCTGTAGTACCGGTACTAGCACATATAGTGAAGCATGAAAAGTATGGAGACTATTTAATTGATACGGGATTTGACAGCTCTTTTTCAAATGAAGTTGGTGGAAATTTTAAAGGTTTATTAAAGAAAGTTTATTTTAAAAATCGCTATATTCAGGAAAAAAGCGAAGAAGGGATTGAAGTTCAACTTAAAAAAAGAGGAATAAATTTAAAAGGCGTTTTTCTAACCCATATTCATGAACATGCAGCAGGTGTTCCTTCATTGCCGAGTGAAATACCTTATATATATGGTGATGGCGAAGGTGAAATAAGCTTTTTCCCATTGATTTATTCTAATTTCTTTGAAAATAAAACAAATCTGCAAAAAATAGATTTTTCATCAGCACAGGATATGCCTATGTTAGGAAAATGTGCTGATATTTTTGGAGATGGTTCATTCTGGGCAGTTTCTACACCGGGGCATACAAAAGGACATACTTCCTATTTAGTAAATGGAATAAAAAGGAAGGTTTTGATTACCGGTGATGTTTGTATTACAAAAAAAGGTTTTGAACTCAATGTGGAGACAGGAAAATTCTCTTCGGATATAGAAGAGGGAAGGAAAAGCTTTTTTACAATAAGGGAATTTATTAAAGAGTATCCATCTGTAAATGTAGTTTTTGGACATGAGACTGATGAATTTAAGATAGAGTATAGATAAAAAGTTACGTATATGTAATACATAGAATAATAAATCTATTCAAAGATGATAGTTTGTTTTTTCATAAAATGGAAAGTAAATATAAAAATGAGGTGGTATTATTATGATAATAGAAAAAAATACTATACTGTATTTCTCGGGAACAGGCAATAGCCTGCAAGTAGCAAAGAATATAGGAAGTGAGCTTGGAGAAATTAATTTATGTAGAATATCTTCACTCATAGATGAAAAAGAAATAAAAGTGAATGCAGGAATACTTGGAATAGTATTCCCAGTGTACTATGCACGACTTCCGTTGATGGTAGAGAAAATTGTAAAAAAACTAAAAGTTAATGAAAGAACCTATATTTTTGGAGTAGCAACTTATGGTGGAGCAGCAGCTGGGGTGTTAATTAAATTAGAGCATATATTACAAAATTTTGGGGGGACACTTAATGCTGGCTTTTTAATTCATATGCCAGCAAACAATATTTTTGCCTATAATCCTAGTGCAGCAAAAAAGGATAATAAGGTTTTTCAAAGAGAAAAGATAAAGATTAAAAAAATATCAGATGTAATAAAGCAAAGAAAAGATTCCAAGTGTGAAGTAAGTAAATTGATGATTGGTAGAATAATAGACAAGGCTCTTATTAAAATTACAGATAGAATAATGGATGAGATTCCCGTAAAAGATAAAAAATTCTGGGTTACAAATAGCTGTAATGGATGTAGACTTTGTGAAAAAATTTGTCCCGTTAATAACATAGAATTCCATGTAAACAAGCCTCTTTGGAAGCATAATTGTGAGCAGTGTACAGCCTGCATTCAATATTGTCCTAATGAGGCCATTCAATGGGGTAAAAAAACTGAAAACAGGAGAAGATATACAAATCCTAGTGTAGATATTAATGAGTTGATATATATTTGTAAAAAGTGAAAATACAAAATCAAAAAAATTATAGCTAACTATTATAATGAATTGAGGTTATTTTATGAATAAGATATTTATATTTATTTATGATGGAATGGCTGACTTTGAAATGACTCTTATTGCTCACATTTTAGGGACAGACTTAGGTAAGGAAATAGTTACTATTGCATATGAAAATCATATTATAAGAAGTTTATCTGGATTGGAATATAAACCTAAAATGTTAGTTAAAGATGTTGTTAAAAATGTTATTGATGGATTAATAATTCCTGGTGGTTGGAATGGTGAACTTAGACCAGAATTAATTGAGTTAATTAAAAATGTTAATTCAGAAGGAAAGCTTTTAGGTGCAATTTGTGGTGGACCATATTTTTTAGCAAAAGCTAATATCCTACAGAATAGAAAATACACTACTTCAATGATTGAATGGACAGAAATGCATAAACAACAATATGAAGAAATTGATCCTTTCCCAAGAGAAAGCTTTGTTAATGAAAGAGTTGTAGTAGATAAAAATTTAATAACTTCTCAGGGAGTAGCTTTTATTGATTTTGCATGTGAAATATGTGATTGGTTTAAATTATTTAAAAACGAGGATGAAAAAAATAAATTTTTAAAAACTCTAAAAGGTTAATATTAAATAAGTATTTTGAATATAAAGACTTATAACAAAAATCGGCAATATGTAACTGCATTAATTTACGAAGAGCTTCACAAGCCATTACTGAAATATATAATAAATTTCTATATGAAATTAAAGGAGATGTACTATATGATTAAAGAATTAATTTTAAAAAATAGGTCTTATAGAAGATTTTATGAAAATGAGCATGTTAGCCTGGAAATTTTAAAAGAATTTGTGGATTTGGCCAGATGTTCACCTTCTGCTGCCAATAAACAATCTTTAAAGTATATTTTATCAAATACAGATGAGAAAAATGGACAAATATTCAGTACATTGGCATGGGCAGGATATTACAAGGATTGGAGCGGGCCGGTAGAAGGAGAAAGACCAAGTGCATATATAGTAGTACTTAAGGATTTAGCTATGGGGAAAGGATTACCACAGGATGAGGGAATAGCTGCTCAAAGTATCTTGCTTGGAGCTGTTGAAAAGGGGTTTGGAGGATGTATAATTGCTAATGTGAATAGAAATGATCTGGCAGCAAAGTTAAATCTTGATAAAAAATATGAAATATCTTTTGTAATAGCTATAGGTAAACCAAAAGAAGAAGTTGTCCTTGAATCTGTAAATGAATCTGGGGATATTAAATACTGGAGAGATGAGGATCAAGTTCACCATGTACCTAAGAGATCACTGGATGAAATTATATTGTAGAGAAATTGTTAAGCTGGAAAAAATTGCACCCCTGAGGTGCAATTTTTAATATCTTCTTTTTATTTATATTAATTTTTAGTGCAATTTTTTAATCTATTATACAGCTCAATGGTTTTTATTTTGTCTTTTTCATTATAAATAACATAACTATTATCTTTTAACTGTATTAAAAGGTATGGTGGAAGGTCGTTATAAATATAAAGGTGACATCGTCCATATTCATTTAAATTAAAAATCCCTCTTGAGTATTCCCTGGTAGAGACACCATTTGTTCTAATGCCATTTGGAATTTTATCAATAAGAGATACATGCATTATTTTTGAAGAATCAAAATTCATATTGTATAAAGGATAATTTATACTTATTATATTTGAATTTGAAATATTTAATGAGGGCTTATTAAGATTAAAAGTTAATGATAGAGATATGACAATTATAATTGTCATTGCTGATATTAGGTACATTATAGCCATAAACAATTTTCCTGTTTTAGTCGCCATATTTATAGTTAGTCCAATTCCTACTCTTTTAGGGACAAATGTTGAGGTATCGTTTGGATTATTGTAAATCATACCATAGATCCAGTATTCATCATCATCAGTTATAATAGATTGATCATTAGAAACATTGAATTCATTTTGAATATTAATAAATCTATTAAATACGTAGACTGCTACAATAAGTGTAGTTATTATTGATATTGATGTAACCACCATAAATAGATTTTGGTTAAAGTTTATAATATCTGATATCATAAAATAGGTAATTATAAAAAATATGCTTTCAATATATGACAAAGTAATCCATAGAAAAGATAATAATCTTTGACGCTGACAATTTATTATCATATTTATTTTGCTATTTGTACTGTACACTTTAGTTTTTAATTTTTTTGTCCATATATAGATTAACAGGATAATACATTTCACTGACAAATCTATCATTGTTAAAAAAATTATGAAACTAAAAGATGAACTTTTATTAGTGAGTAATATTATTACAAATAATATTATAGGCAAGGCAAGTGAAGGAAATAGACAGTATACAGGCAATATTTTTATGTTTTTCAATCTTGAAACAGCAGTATCTACAGATATTTCTCTTGTAGTACCTTTGAACCAGTGCTTTTCTGATTTTATTTTTCTGAGTTCCCTATTGATGATGATAAATGGTATTAAAGTTAAAAGTATAGCTGCAAAAAATGACCAAATAATTAAGTATATTATGGATAAATCATATATATTAAATACTATTATGGGAAGAAAGCTTATTACAGTAAAGATAGTATACTTATGGCAAAGTTTTTTATAACGGTTAATTAGTATTTTTAATTCTTCGCTTTTAAGTCCCTCTGAATTTAAGGTTACACCGAAAATTATATTGTTATTTACATGTGAAGCAGTGTTCCAAGTAATAATCATACACATTAATATAATCATTCCTACAAATGCATAGATAAATAAAGATATATTCATTTAGTTCACCTTCTAATTTATATTGGAATTTAATTTTAATCCCTTCAAATTTATAAATAGTTTGCTGCATATATCTAGAAAATCTTCTTTACTTACTCCTTTGAGAGCAGCCTCAGATATTACCAGCTCAAGTTCAGATTCAAGTTTTTCTTTTAATTCTAATTTATCTGGAATAGATATATTTACTTTAGCACCATGGCGTCTGTCTATAGATATAAAACCTTCATCTTTTAATATTTTGTAAGATTTATTTACAGTCATTGCATTTATACCTATATCTTCTGCAAGCTGACGCACTGTTGGCAGACTTTCACCTGGTTTTAAGCCCCCCTTACCTATCCCAATAACTATCTGATTACGTAATTGAACATATATTGGAACATTACTATTAAAATTTAACTTAATTATCACTATATTCACCTCTTTGTATTATATATAGTAATACAAATAATACAAAAAATCAATTATTTTTTTACACAAATATATATATCTAAATAAATGTGTAATATTAATATTTTAACTACTTATAGAAAACAAGAAAAAATTCATATTAATTTCTTAATGCTTGTATTTTATTGACAAATACCTAATATAACTTTACGCTGTTAACAGAGGAAATTTTTTGCACTATAAAATATAAAAGAAGGTGAATTTTTATGGATATTAATAAAATTTTTAGTATGGAAAAAGAAATTAAAGGAAAAAACGTACACTTAAAGGATTTTCCAAAGGACAATACAGTAATAGTAACAGTTGACATGGTAAAAGGCTTTGTAAATAAAGGTGTGCTTTCCTCTCCTAGAATTATTTCCATTATAGATGCTATTGTAGATTTAAATACGAGGAGTAATGGGTATAAAAAGATATTTTTTTTAGATGAACATGAAGAGAATTCTTCAGAACTAATTACTTATGCAAAACATTGTATAAAAGGTACAGAAGAAAGTGAACTTATAGATGAATTAAACAAAGAAGAGGTAATTGGAAAAGATGCTGCTATGATTTCTAAAAACAGCACTAATGGATTTCATGCACCTGCTTTTAAAGAGTGGCTTGAAAAGAATGAAGATATTATAGAAAATTACATAGTAGTGGGCTGTGAAGCTGATATATGTGTCAGTCATTTTGTTACTACACTTAAGACTTATTTTAATGAGAAAAATCTGAACAAGAGAATAATTGTACCTATAAATGGGGTTGAAACCTTTGATTTTGAAACTCATGATGGGGATTTAATGAAAGTTATTTCACTATGGGAAATGAAGTCCAATGGAGTTGAAATTACTGATGAAATATTATAATGTAGTGGGTGAAGAGCAGTAACAAAAACTTTAAAAAACAATGTACTTTATTTATAATATATATTACAATAGCTTTAGTTAGAGTTGAATCTACTGGGTACAGATATTATTCACAAGAGCAACTCAATCACTTTTTAGGTATCAAAAAGGCATTGAAACTAAAACTAAAAAAGTAATTGGATATTGTAGAGTGTCAAGTAATAAACAAAAGGACGATTTAGTAAGACAGGTTGAAAATGTTAAAACTTATATGATTGCTAAAGGAAGATGATTAAGGAGTTGTTGGAAAATGATACTGGGGAATAAAGTTAGATTATTTCCAACTAAAGAACAGGAGCAGAAATTATGGCAATCAGTTGGAACTGCAAGATTTATTTATAATTGGACACTTGCAAGGCAAGAAGAAAATTATAAAAATGGTGGAAAGTTTATATCTGATAATGATTTAAGAAAAGAATTAACTATCTTAAAGAAAACAGAACTTAATTGGCTGAGTGGAGTATCTAACAATGTTGCAAAACAAGCTGTAAAAGATGGTTGTGAAGCTTACAAGAAATTCTTTAAGAAATTAGCTGATAAGCCAAGATTTAAGAGCCGAAGAAAGTCAAAGCCGTCATTTTACAACGATAACATAAAGCTAAAAGTTAAGGATAATACAGTATTAATTGAAAAAGTCGGTTGGGTTAACATCAAAAGAAATGCTATTCCTATGAATTGTAAATATTGCAATCCAAGAGTAAGTTTTGATGGAAAGTATTGGTTTATATCTGTAGGTATTGAGAAAGAACAACCAATAATTGAATTGACAAATGAGAGCATAGGCATTGATGTAGGTATAAAAGATTTGGCTATATGCTCCAACGGAATAACGTTCAAAAACATTAACAAAACAAAAACTGTAAAGAAACTTGAAAAAAGGCTGCGTAGATTACAACGTAGGGTATCTGGCAAATACCTAAAAAATAAAGAAGGGAGTAAGTTTGTCAAAACAAGTAATATTATAAAAATGGAAAAGCAGATTAAATTACTTCATAGAAAATTAGCAAATATAAGAAGTAATCATAGTCACCAAGCAACGAACATGATAGTGAAAACCAAGCCATCAAGAGTTGTTATGGAAACACTTAATATCAAGGGTATGATGAAAAATCGTCATTTATCAAAAGCTGTTACACAACAATGTTTATATGAGTTTAAAAGGCAAATTAGATATAAATGTGAGTTTAATGGAATTGAATTTGTTGAAGCTGATAAATGGTATCCATCATCAAAGACTTGTAGTGAGTGTGGTCATATAAAAACTAAGCTTTCATTATCAGAAAGGACATATATCTGTGAAGAATGTGGTTGCGTTATAGATAGAGATTATAATGCAAGTATTAATCTATCAAGATATGAATTAGTAGTTTAATCACTTAAACGATACTGCTAATATGTACCATGCGTTGTATGGGAATTTAAGCCCTTGGAGTGTTATATCAAACGAAAGTAGCTTCGGCAAAATCGGACACGTTGAATAGGGAATTAAACAAGCTTTATAGAGTTTTATAAGGTTTTGGCAACGGGAAAATAGGTGAATATTATTTTTAAATTCTCTTTAAAAAGTATTAAAGAAAAGAAGTTTAGGACTTTCCTTATTTTGTTTGCAATAGCCGTATCCTCCGCATTATTTTTTGCTTCAAATGCTATATCTAGTACTATAGAAAAAATTTATATAAATAAATTAAGCAGCTCTTATGGCAATTCAAATATTATAATTTATTCAGGAGATAAATCTCCTTCTAAATATTTTTCCATGAATAAAATTCAGAAAGAAAGTTCCAATATAGATTATGCCATTGGTTCAACTAGTGAATCGGCAATATACAAAATTAATAATGATGAAACCATGACTTTTAATTTACGTGGTTTTAATTTTAATGAATTACAATTGATGAATCCGGTCTCTTTTATGGATAGCAGTGATGATGAGATGTTTACAGGTAAAAAAATTATAATAAGTAAATTTGCATCAGATAAATACAATAAGAAGATTGGAGATTCTATTGAACTTAAAATAAATAATTCAAGATATAAGTTTACAGTATGGGGAATAGCTGCTCAGACAGGATTTTTCTCTAATGATGGACAAACTATATCTGCCATAGTTCCCTTGGAAACTTTAAATTCCATAATGGATACTAAGGGCATGGTATCTGCTATATACATAAAATCCAAAGACTCAGTTAATAAGGAAGAGGTAATTGAGGATTTAAAGCCTATATATAAAGATTATGAAGTGGAAAGAACCATAAATGATGAAGATTTAAAGCAGCAGGTAAGCGGTTTCACCACTCCCTTTATGATGATGACTATTGTAGTGCTTTTTATGAGTATATTTATTACTTATACTGCTTTCAAGGTAATAGCTATGGAAAAACTACCTGTTATAGGAACCTTTAGGAGCATTGGTGCAACTAAGAAAATGACGGATTTTATATTGATTTTAGAAAGTCTTTGCTATGGAGTAATTGGAGGAATAATAGGCTGCTTTATGGGAATAGGAATATTGTATATAATGACCTGGGTTACTACACCAGATTGGATGAAGGGAAATTCAGTACAAATCAATTTTTCCATTTCACAGCTTTTAGCAGCCTTTATTTTAGCAGTCCTTATTTCTTTTATAAGTGCAATACTTCCTATAATCAGAGTATCAAAACTTCCAGTTAAAGATATTGTATTAAATGAAATTGAAGGCGAAAATAGTAAAAATAAACTTTGGAAGCTGATTCTAGGTATTTTATTACTGTGCGTTTCTTTTGGAGCTCCTAATATAGTACCTAAAAATTATGCTCTGTATATAGATGGAATATGTATGGTACTGGCAGTTGCTTCCGTGGTGTTACTTGTACCTTTTATAACTAATATATTTATTAAAATTTTTGAAAAGATTTATGTATTTATACTGGGAAATGAAGGGTTACTAGCAGCTAAAAATTTAAGAGAAAACAAAAGTCTTTTGAATAATATTTCACTTTTAGCTATAGGAATATCTGCACTTTTGATGATAAATACGGTAAGTTACAGTGTAGGAGTAGAAGTTTTAGATGCCTACTCAAAATTTAATGTGGATATTGAAATGTGGGGAAATATGCTGGATAAAAATACAGAGAGGCTTGTACAGAATGTAGATGGAGTCAGTGATACTTATGGAGTTTACAGCTCCAGTGTAAAGCTTGCGGATTCCAGTAGAACCATTGATTCTGTAGAGGGTGTTTCTTCAAACAAGTATCTGCAATTTTATGATCAGAAATTGGGAGATAATCCAGGGGAGATTTTTAAAGAACTGAATGAAGATAGAAATATATTGGTGACGGATTCACTGCTTTCAAGAATAGATTTAAAGGTTGGAGATTATATTAATTTTGAGATGGGAAAAAACAAAAGGCAGTATAAGATTATTGGAACATTTAATTCAGTAATGTACAATGGAAACTATGCTCTTATAGGAGAGAAATATTTAAAGAATGATATGGGAATTAGATATTATTCTGCAATATATGCAAAGACAAATAAAGATCCGCAGACTGTATTAAATAATATTAAAGACAAACTGGCAAATATGAGGCTGTCTCTTATGACAAAAGAAGAAATGCAAACCGAGAATAAAAAGAGTAATGATCAAATGTTCAATGTTCTCAATGCCTTTTCAATAATGGCATTAGTTATAGGAATATTTGGAGTGCTGAATAATCTCCTTATCAGTTTCATGGAGAGAAAAAGATCTCTTGCAATATTTAGATCTGTAGGTATGAGTAAGTCACAAATTATTAAAGTTATATTTATAGAATCTCTAAGTGGAGGAATTGTAGGTGGAACTGTAGGAGTTTTTGCAGGCATATTAATGATCCAAATTGTCCCTAAAGTTACTGAAGCCATGAATCTTCCACTGGAAATAAATTATCTATGGACTTTATTTGTCTATGCTTTTTTAGGTGGAATAATTATTAATGTAGCAGCATCAATAGTTCCAGCTTTTAAATCCTCTAAGCTCAACATTATTGAATCCATTAAATATGAATAGAGGTATAGTGTTAAAATAATTTGATTGGAGATACTCTATGAGAAATGAAGATAAAAATAAAATAAAACTGACAAATGAAAAAAGAGAAGAGATGATTTCTGCAATAAAAAACTACTTTCTCAATGAAAGAGAGGAAGAAATAGGTGATTTAGCTGCAGGTCTTATTTTAAATTTTGTTATAGAAGAATTAGCTCAAGAATTTTATAATCAAGGGGTTTTTGATTCCTACAAATACATGAACGATAGAATAGAGGATCTTTTATCTATTCAAAAATATTAATTAAAAAGAAGACCTGTGATGTCAACTAAACACTTCATCACAGGTCTTAGAAATTTATTCACTAAAATATTATTTTTCCAGGGCAATCTTGTCATCAAAATACTCTTCACTGTTTTCAACAGATTTATCTGAAACTCTAGTTAAAATAAGTCCTCCAATAACAAAGAGAATTAAGACGCTGAAGATTCCCTTACTTGTATTTCCTGTAATCTGGGTTCCCAATGCAACTATAAAGGGACCTAGTATTGCTGCAAATCTTCCGAAAATATTATAGAAACCAAAGAATTCATTATTCTTTTCTTTAGGTACAAGCTTTCCAAAATAGGATCTGCTTAGTGCCTGTATACCACCTTGAGAAGTTGCTACCAGCATAGCTAAAATCCAAAAACCTGCAGCATTATGAACAAAGTTTGCATAAATACATATAATTGAATATACTATTATTCCTGCATATAGCATGGTTTTAGCTCCAAATTTCTCAGAAAGTTTTCCAAAGATAATTGCACAGGGAAATGCTACTACCATAGTAAACAGCAGTACTATGAGCATTGTGGTGTCACTTATACCAAGATCTGCACCAAAGGAAGTAGCCATAGTTATAATAGTATTTACTCCATCTATAAAAAAGAAATAAGCTATTAAAAAGATAAGCATATTTTTATGCTGTCTTATATTTTTAATTGTAGAAAATAGCCTATTAAAGCTTTTAACCACTACTTTATGTTCCTTTTCAATCCCATAAATTTGTTTTACATTTTTTATCATAGGAAGAGAAAATAATGCACACCATATAGCTGTTATGATAAAGGATATTTTATAGGCGGTTAATACAGAAATGGGTATTATCTTCATACTCGCCAGTATAACTATGCTCATACATATTGCAAAGGCAAGTATATTTCCAAGATATCCAGCTGCAAAACCAATAGAAGAAACCATATCCATTCGTTTTCTAGGGGTTACATCCACAAGAAAGGCATCATAGAATATATTGCTGCCAGAGTTTCCTATGGAGCTTAGTATGAAAACTATGAGCAGTGGAATCCAGGCAGTATCAGGTACTACAGCCATAAGTGCCGTAAAAATTATTCCTGCAGTGCAGAATATTTTAAAAAAGCCCATTTTGTAACCTCTGTAATCAGCTATGGTGCCTAATATAGGGGCTGCAATGGCTATAATCAGTCTTGCTATAGAGTTTGCATATCCCCAGTGAGCTGTTGCCATAGTACTGGTGCCACCTGAATTTTCAAATATCATTCTGAAATATATTGGAAGTATGGTAGTTATAATTATCATGCTGTAGGTTGATATGTTACAATCGTACAAAATCCAGCTCTTTTCAGCTTTGCTGTATTTATTCATAAGAACTCTCCTTGTCTTCGTACGTACTCTTAGAAACATTATTTTCATCAATGAAATCGTATATAATTTCTCCGTCTGCGTCCTCAAGAGTTAATCCTAGAAGTCTTGCCATAGTGGGACCTTCATCTATGAGATTCATTTTTTCGATAATGTTTCCAGACTTTATTCCCATACCCGATGCCATAAATACTGTAGTGTAATCATCTTTAAAGGGTGAATACCCATGAGTAGAAAGGGTGTGCTCTACTCCCTCTTCTGTATTATAGGAATTTACTTCTTTAATAATATTACCATTTAGTCCATCTTGAAAATAATAGCCTTTTCTAGCTTCAAGCATTAGATAACAATTAGGATCAGCCCCCATATAAGAGGCTTCTTCCCCAGAATAAATTGCCTCAATGCATTGATATTTTTCATTAAATTCTTTAAGTATTTTTTTTAAAGATTCATTTTCACCTTTATCAGATTTTGTGTATACATAGGCTGAACCATCACAATTTTTCACTATTGCTGTATAGTTGGATATTTTACCATTTTTATCAAGCTGTATATATCCTTTCTCTGCTAAGAGAATGTTTAGATTGACTATCTTGTTTTCATCAAGACTGCTGTGATCTCCAAGAAGTATAATTGTACTTTCCTCATAAATGCCCTTTTTTTTCAGTGTTTCAATAATTTCACCAAGTCTTTTATCATGTCTTATCAAAGCTAGTTTTGCTTCATCGGAATTAAATCCATATATATGTCTTGTACTGTCCAAATCAGTGTAGTGAACTAAAGTTAAATCTAAATTTTTGTTTTTAATGGTGTATAAAAAAGATTGGTGAGTAAAATTATCAAGATTAGGCTGCTTTATTCCATCACGTAAATGTCCAAATTCCTTATTCATTTGATATTGGAATAGTGGCGTTCCATTAAATAAGGATACCATTATCTGATTTTCCCAGAACCTGTTTGCAAATATTTCAGGCATATTATATTGAATTTTGGACTTTGCAGTTACTGGCCACAGTAGTGCAGCAACGATCAACCCATTTTTTACAGCTAGATCATAAATTGTCTCACACTTTATATTTTTTCTATACCAGTACCAATCTGGGGATTTCTTGTTTAATTGTAATAGAGTATTATTTATTATTCCGTGATTTTTAGGATATTTTCCCGTAACAATAGTGGTATGAGCAGGATAAGTAAGAGTTGGATAAACACTGTATACATTCTTACAATAAGATGAATTCTCTATAAATTTTTTAAAATTGGGAAGATTACTTATATAATCAAAATCTAGTGTAGATAATCCGTCAAGAGATACTACATAAAGGTGGTTACTTATTCTCTCCATAAAAATTACATCTCCAATATTCTTTATTGAATTTCATGTTACCATTTTTCTGTTTAGTAAATATTAAATGCATGTAAAAATATTTCAATATGGAAATATAGTATTGTATGTGGGATTTCACCAGGACATAAAACAATTTTTATAAAATATCTAATTGATATATTTATCCGATGAATATCATTCGTAATATTCTCAATTTCTATGAAAGTTGGAAATAACAGTTGCTACGTCCATCGATAAGGATTTATACTAAAGTACAACGATTTCTAAGTATCACAAACCGATACTAAGAACTCTGTTAGTAAGTTTTATTTGGAAAAAAATTCACCTAAAACAAGAACTCTGTTTATGATTTATTCCAATTATTAGTTGACCGTTTAATACAATTATTATAATATTTACCTGTGACTACTGTGAAATATTTATACATCGTAATTATAATTAAATACAAATTAAATTTTAATGTTAAACTGTAAGAATAAGGAGATATATTATGTACGCATTTATATTTGATATGGATGGAGTGATTATTGATAGCGAGCCGATACATTTTGAAATTGATACTAAAACTATGAAGCATTTTGGAGTTGAAATTTCAAATAAAGAATTAGAAAAATATGTAGGGATGACAAATCCAGAAATGTGGAAATTAATAAAAGATGATTATAATATAACTGAGTCTATCAATGAAATTATTAATTATCAGTTAGGTAATAAGATTAAAATTTTAAGAGAATCAAATATTGAGCCTATAGAAGGTATTAAGGAGTTAATATTTCAATTAAAAAATGAAAATATCTCAATAGCAGTAGCTTCATCATCACCTAGAAAATTTATACAAGAAGTATTAATAAAATTTAATTTAATAGATTGTTTCCAATATATAGTAAGTGGAGAAGAAGTAGCAAAAGGCAAACCAGCACCTGATATTTATATTGAAGCAGCTAAACAATTAGGAGTGAATACAGAACATTGTATTGTAATTGAAGATTCCAGAAATGGAGTTTTAGCTGCAAAAAATGCAGGTATGAAATGCATAGGATATAGAAATATTAATTCTGGAAATCAAAATTTATCACAAGCGGATATTGTTATTAAATCAATTAAAGAAGTTGACGTGACTTTGCTGAAAAAGTGGGAAGAAAAATTATAAGAGGAGATATTCATGAATATAAGAGAAGTTGAAAAAAGGGATTTAAAAGACTTGTTAGAACTTTATATGCAATTACATGATAATATTTTCCCTAAAATAAGTAACAATATAAATTTATTATGGGAACGCATTATAGATGATAAAGATCATCATATATTAGTAGGTACACTGAAGGGTAAAATCATATCTTCTTGTGTAGTGGTTATTATTCCTAATCTTACACATAATCAGCAACCATATGCTCTTATTGAAAATGTAATTACAGATGAAATGTATAGGCAAAAAGGTTATGCAACAGCCTTGTTGAACTATGCAAAAAACATAGCTTTAGATAATAACTGTTATAAAATAATGCTTTTGACTGGTTCTAAAAAAGACAGTACACTAAATTTTTATGAACAAGCAGGATTTAATAGAAAAGATAAAACAGCTTTTATTCAATGGGTTTAATGGAATTTTTGCTTCACATTTTTCTAAATGATTGCACTAATAATAATTTTAGCTTTTATATAACCTCTTAAATTATTGAAAAATACTAATATAATTATATTTATAGATAAATCTAGTTAATAAATAAAAATCTTATATTGTGGAAAATCAGAAGCTGAAACAGCAGAAAAACATTTTAAAACTGTATTTCAAAAGAAGCTAATTCCAGAGGATATTGATGAATTTATTTTGTCATTGGATTGCTGCGTTAAAGATAATAAAATAGATCTTACAAAGATTATGACTAAAAGTGGAATAGTCAAAAGTACTAGCGAAGCCAGAAGACTTATTAGTCAAAATGCAGTGAAAATAAATGGAAAAAAGTTCAGTGATTTTTTAATGTTAAATCCACATAACAGCTTTGTTATTCAGAGTGGTAAAGGTAAATTTATTAAGGTTAAGATAGAAGATTAAAACTAAAACATTTTGAAATTTAAATGTTGAGCTTTATTTGAAAATATAAGATATTAGGTTCTAATTTATACCATTATCTATACTCAATCTTTAAATTATAATTGAATCTTACTCAACTTTTATTTACTATATTGTGATTTTACCTCCATTGTTTGTTACAAGAAATAGGTTCACAATGGATAATATATAAACATTTATTGAATTTAAAGAGAGGTAAGTTATGGATAAGTTAAACATCGGAGATACAATATTACAATTGAGAAAAGAAAAAAATATTACACAGAATCAATTATCATCTATGATTGGAGTCTCAGCGGGAGCAGTTTGTAAATGGGAGACTGGAAAGTCAATGCCTGATATTGGATTGTTACCATCTTTGGCAAGAGCATTAGAGGTGTCGGTAGATACCTTGTTATCTTTTAATCCAAAACTATCAGATAAAGATGTAGATAAGATTAAGAGGCAATTAACAGAAGTATTTTTACAAATTGGATATGATGAAGGGGAAGCAAAGTGTAAAGAGTATCTTAAAGAATATCCCAATAGTGTGAATTTGAAATTAATAATTGCTGGACTAATATCAATGTATTCAATGCTGATAGATAAGAATAGGAAAGATTCTGAAGAACTTGTAAAGTCAAAAATGGAGTATTCATTAGAATTATTTGAACAAGTTGTAGAAAGTAAAGACAGTAAATATGTACCTTCAGCACTATTTTCAATAGCAGGTATTCAAATGATGTTAGAAAACTATGGGAAAAGTGAAAAAGCTCTAAAAAAATTAACAAATTCTTTTATTGACCCAATGTCAATTTTACCTTTTGTATTACATAAACAGGGGAAAAATAAAGAGGCTGAAATTCTTTGTGAAAAGATGCTGCTACACTACTTAAATAATAGTATAGGTATGCTTTCCACATTGACAAAAATATCTATAGAAACAGATAAATATGAGCAGGCATTATTGTATTTAGATGCTATTTGTAAAATTGAAAATAAATTTAAAATTGGATTACATTCAGGAGCCTATAATACATGTGCATTGTATATTAAGACAAATAAATTAAATCTTGGGGCTAAATGGTTTAAAACTTATGTGGAGGGTTTGTTATCATCAGAATATGATTATTGTAATAATAATTTTTTTAAAAATGTCAAATTGGAAGTAGATTCAAAAGGGCAGAAAATCATCAGAAAAAAGTTATTTCAATCACTTATGGATGATCCAGATTTGAAAGTATTAGCTGGACTAACAGATTACCAACAAGCTATCAAAATGCTAAGAGATAATATTTCACCTGGCTAACTTGCAGTTCTAAAATTCAGATGGGGTAAAAGAATCCCACCTGAATTAAGAACCTGCTTCAATCAATGTATCTTTTTCTTTGATAATGTAGTGAAATTATGTTACTAACCTGAAATTCGTGAATTACTCACAAGGATAAACAATCTCCCACTCTTTTCTAAGACTATCCATAATCTTCATAACTCTTATAGTTTCTGAATGAGGCATTTCGTCACATTCTAATTTGCCCTCTTGTATTGCCTTAATACAAGCTTTTACTTCATACATTTTGTTTATAGTTACTGCCATAGATTTTGCTATAGAGCCAGCTCCAAGAATAGCCATTTTCATATAAGTATATCCCCTTTCATTGTATTATATCTATATTATAAAACCTTTACAGATACAAAGGTCAAGTGTATATACAAATTATATTTAATTATAATTTATTAATTGTGGTAACATATAAATAATAGTAAAATATAATTATTGCAAAATTTAAAACTAAAAATATAGTTTTAACACAAATTTATTACGAATTGAAGAAAAATATGTAGATACTTATTTTTCTATAGATAAATTTAGAAACAGAATTGCCCATATGTATTTTAATGTTAGTGATGAAATGATATATGAAATAAATCAGAATAATTTAGAGGACTTTGAAGTTTTTATTAATAATATAGTTAAAAATATAGATGCATAAGAATAATGTCTTAGAAAAATTAAAGCAGGAGGTGATTGATTTTGCTTAATATAGAAAATATTGATACTATAAACTTAAGAAAAGCACCAATTACACTCCAATTTAAAACTATAAAAGAAGGACGAAATCTATATTAAGTCAACATTTTATTTTTAAGGAGAAAAATTTTTATGAGAAAAAATATACTTATGATAACTCCAGAGAATAGAGAAATAAATGATTTTAGAAAAAAGCAGTTTAATAATTTTATTCAGATTACCATGCCCTATTTAGCGGCTTTTGTGGATTCGTCAAAATATAATATATCTCTTGTAGATGAGTACAATGAGGACGTACCCTTTTATAAGAAGTATGATTTAGCTGCGATAACAGTGAATACTTCTAATGCTTCTTATTGTTATGAAATTGCAGCTAAATTTAGAAAGAATGGGGCAAAGGTAGTATTTGGAGGGCCTCATGCTACATTGATGCCGAAGGAGGCTTCTAAACATTGTGATTATATTATAATTGGAGAGGCAGAGAATACTTGGCCAAAATTTCTGGAGGATTTTTATGAGGGCAGGGCAAAAGATACATATGTATGTGATGATATACCTTCCTTAAATGGGATTCCCATACCAAGAAGAGATCTTATTAAGGGAAGATATTTTACAAGGGGAGCTGTTTTTGCCACAAGAGGATGTCCCTATCATTGCAGCTATTGCAACTTAAAACAGATATATTCTGATTCCTTTAGAATGAGACCTGTTGATGAAGTTATTAAAGATATAAACAGTATTAATGCAAAATATTTTGTGTTTTGGGATGATAATTTTTTTGGAGACATAGAGTATGCAAAAAGGTTAATGATGGAACTAGCTAAATATAATAAGAAATGGGCGGCACAGGTTACCTTAGAGAGGTGTCAGGATAAAGAACTTCTAAAACTGGCTAAACAGGCAGGCTGTGAATACTTTTTTGTGGGGCTTGAGTCCTTTTCAGAGGACAGCCTTAACAGTGTCAATAAGGGAATTAATAATGTTAAAAGGTATAAGAGTTTAATTGATTTAATCCATAAAAATGATATTTCTATTCAGGCAGGTATAATATTCGGATTTGATACGGATACAAAGGATATATTTAAAAAGACACTGGATGCCTGCAATAATTTAGGAATAGATGGTGTTACTGTAAGCATATTGACACCTTTACCTAAAACACCGCTATATGAGCAGTTTCAAAAAGAGGACAGGCTGATAACAACAGATTGGAAATACTACAACGGAAAGACCAGAGTTGCCTTTGTACCTAAAAATATGACTTCACAGGAATTATTTCAGGGATATATGTGGTTTAGAAAGGAATTTTATTCTATAAAATCAATTATAAAGAGACTCTCTGTTTCAAGGACAAATATTATACATAATTTTATAGTGAATTTGGGATATAAACTGTCTATAAAGGGAACAAAATTTATAGAGTAAAACTTAATATATGGTATTCATTATTTTCTGATTTTTATCATCAGAGTGGGAGATAAGGGTTGGTTGATGTCATGAATAAGGAAGCTAAGCATAAAAAAATACTGATGCTAAAACTCTTTTTACAGGCATTTTCACCACTGAAAGGAGAATAAATGTTTAAAAAACATGAAGCTAAAAAAATTGTTAGTAATATAAATTTAAATACATCAACAGTTCGAGAAATTAAATATAAAAACTTGACTTGGATTGACATTGAGAGACCAACTAATGTTCATATGGATATGCTTAAAGAGAAATTTGATTTCCATGAATTGTTACTTGAAGACTGCATGACAGAACATCAGAGATCAAAAATTGATGATTATGATGAGTATTGTTTTATTGTGCTTCATATGCCAAGATATAAAAAAATGCTGGAAATAATTGAACCGGCTGAAGTAGATATATTTATAGGCCCTAATTATTTAATTACACTGCACGAGGGAGAATTGAAACCTCTTATGGTATTTGCAAGTCTTTGTGATGCAAAAGAGGAAGCAAAGGTAGAATATATGAGTGAAGGCTCAGCACTGCTTTTATATGAAATAATCAAACGTCTATTTGATTATTGTATGCCCATGCTTGATAAAATAGGGATATTATTGAATAAAATCAATGTTGACATATTCAAAAATACTTCCAAAGCTATGCTTAAAAATATATCTATAGCTAAAATGCAGATAATTAATTTCAGGAGAATAGTTAAGCCTGTAAGACCGGTAATTCTTTCATTGGAAAAGATAATTGTAAAGTATCTTCCAGAAAATATGGATATTTATTTTGATGATATTACAGATAAAGCTGAAAAGATATGGGATATGCTTGAAAACGATAAAGAAGTTATTGAGTCAATAGATTCAACCTTTACGTCTCTTACAAATAATAAAAGTAATAATTTAATGACTGTTTTTACAATTATTCAGGTGGTAATTTTGCCAATGACATTAGTAGGTGGCTTATTTTCAATGAATGTTTCAGGAATTCCGCTGCACGATTATGGCAATGCCTTTTGGATTGTTTTTGGAATGATTATGCTCCCAACAAGTGCTATTGCTTTGGCTATGGTTATAAATAGGAAAAAGTGGTTTTGATTATTTCACCTGACTAACTTGGCGTAAGTCTCCAACGCACTCTGCGAAAGTGGGAGTTCAACGCCAAGTAAGCCATGCATTGGCAGTTCTAAAATTCAGATGGGGTAAAAGAATCCACACCTGAATTAAGAATTTGCTTCAATATAATTTGAAAATAAAAACTGTCTATACTTTTGTAATGTGAGGTAAATAATATGATGCATACATATGAAGATAATTATAATAAAGAATTGAAAATTGATTGTGAAAAATGTTTTGGACTATGCTGTGTAGCACTTTACTTTTCAGCTTCAGAAGGCTTTCCCACTAATAAAGAGGCGGGTAAACCCTGTATAAACTTACAATCTGACTTTAAATGTTCTGTTCATAAAGAGCTTGAGAAGATGGGACTTAAAGGATGTACTGCTTATCACTGCTTTGGAGCAGGGCAGAAGGTTTCTCAAGTTACATATGGTGGACAGGATTGGAGAAAAAATCCTAAAACCGCAAAACAGATGTTTGATGTATTTTTAATTATGAGGCAGCTTCATGAAATAATGTGGTATCTGACAGAAACCTTTGCTCTTCAAAGAGACAAGCAACTGAAAGCAGAGATAAGTTCACTACTGAAGGATACTGAAAGGATTACCCTTAGTGACGTTGAATCTCTATTAGCGCTGGATATGGAGTCTCACCGAACAAAGGTTAATATACTGCTTAAAGATACCAGTGATAGGGTACGTGCTAAAGCTTGCCATGGAAAAAATATTTCTTCAAACAAATCTAAGCCGTTGGATTATTTTGGTGCAGATCTTAGAAAAAAGAATCTTAAAGGTGCGGACTTTAGAGGAGCCTGTCTTATTGCAGCAAATCTTAGAGGAGTAGATTTAAATGGAGCAGACTTTATAGGAGCAGATCTTAGAGATGCTGATTTAAGTGGAGCTAATCTCTCAAATAGTATATTTCTTACTCAAGCTCAGATAAATACAGCTAAGGGCAATTCTCATACAAAGCTGCCTGAAAGACTGACTGCACCAGAGTACTGGTTAAAATGATTTATCGGCATCAGCCATTAGAAGAAAGATGGTGAATAATATGGATACAAAACAATTAAAAACCTTTATAACTGTTGCAAGATTAAATAGTTTTACTAAAGCAGCTAATAAGCTTGGATATGCACAGTCATCAATTACTGCTCATATTAAGTTATTAGAGAGGGAATTGGGAACACACTTATTTGAAAGAATTGGTAAAAATATAACTCTCACTTATGAAGGGGAAGAAATGCTTTTACATGCTGAAAAATTATTAAATATCTGGGAAAATGCAAAAAATTCATTATCTTTTTCAGAAATTCCTAAAGGGGCCCTTATCATAGGAGTAACTGAATCTGTATGCGCTGTAAAATTACCTAAACTTTTAAAAGAGTATAATAAATTATATCCTGATGTAGAAATTACTTTAAAAATTGCTACATCCCATGAACTTAAATGTCTATTGAGAGAAAATGAAATTGATGTGGCAATTTTGTTAGATATAAAAATAGATTCCACTGAATTTGATGTTAAATTTCAACAAAGTGAACAAGCAGCATTGTTTGTTGCACCTACGCACCCATTAGCCTCAAAATATAATGTTTCTGCCAGAGACTTATCTGAACACTCAATGATACTTACACAACAGGGCTGCATATGTAGAAATATTTTTGAAAAAACTTTAAAAGAGGAAAATATAACATCAAAATTAATTTTGGATACTAGCAATGTACAGACAATCAAGCAGCTAGTTATGTTTGGATTTGGAGTAGCATTTTTGCCGCAATTTGCAGTTGTTGAAGAATTAAAAAATAACAATTTAATAGAACTTTCTTGGGATGCTGTAGAGGTTAATATAATGATACAGGTAGTTTGCCACAAAGATAAATGGATTTCCTCAGCATTAAAAGAATTTATTAAATTAATACAGACAAATGGGATGTAATTTCAAATGTAAATTTAATTTATTTTCACCTGACTAACTTGGCGTAAGTCTCCCACGCACTCTGTACAGCCCTCACACAAAATAAAAAAAAGATTTTGGTTCTCTGCTTACACGCTGTGAAAGTGGGAGTTTGACGCCAAGTAAGCCATGTATTTGCAGTTCTAAAATTCAGATGGAGTAAAAGAATTCCCACCTGAATTAAGAACTTGCTTCAATCCAATCAATCGGATTTTTCGAATGATATTATTAAAATTATCAGTTTTACTAATGATATACTCTATGGTATTATTAGTAAAAATCATTAATGAATATGATTGGAGAGTAAATAATATGAATAAGCAGGATCTAATAAAAAAGGCATGTTATTTTGTACAAAATTCAGAAGAAAATATTATAAACGAAGAAATTGCACTTTCAAAAAATGTTGTGGGAATGAAAATCTTTGATGATCCTATTTTTGCTTTTGGTGATGCAAATGATGAATATTTTCAATTATTGAAGAGGCCTGAGATAATAGGAGAGCATTTTTTACTGCCTGAACAATGGTTACCTGGGGCCAAAACAGTTATATCATTCTTTTTACCTTTTACTGAAAGAGTAAGGATATCAAATAAAAGAGATAAAATATGGCCTTCAGAAGAATGGCTGCATGGACGTATTGAAGGCCAAGCTTTTTTGGTTGAGTTGTGTAAATATTTAAAGAATGCCTTAATAGAGGAAGGATACAATAGTATGGTGCCTTCACTAGATAAAAGATTTTGGGCTAAAGAGAAATTTGATAGTACATCTGCACATCCAGAGGCGTCTTTTACAAGTAATTGGTCTGAGAGACATGTAGCTTTTGTATGTGGTCTTGGAACTTTCGGTCTATCTAAAGGTCTAATAACTAAAAAAGGTATAGCTGGAAGGTTTGGAAGTATAGTCACTGAATTATATTTAACTAAGAATAGTAGAGAATATAAAGATGTTTATGAATACTGTTCTATGTGTGGTGCCTGTGTAAAAAACTGCCCGGCCAAAGCAATATCCATAGAGAAAGGCAAAAATCATATTATATGCTCGAATTTTGTGGCTAAAACAGTTGAAAAATATAAACCAAGGTATGGATGTGGTAAATGCCAAACGGGAGTACCTTGTGAAAATAGGATACCTAGACAATAAAAGAAATTTGAAACGGCTTTAGCTCGATGGAATCTTGGACTTTAGCCGCTGGCTTCGGCCATTTTATTATTTCTATTGTTTATTTCATAGAGAGCAGTTTATATTAAACAATAGAGTGTTTTATCAATTATTCAGTTATTTTATTTATCTTAGATTTTTTTAAACATTCCATAAAAATTTTTGTTGATATTACTATTGTAAAAGTGAACATAACTATAAGTAATTTTAGACGTGTCATTCTTTCCAAAGAAGTATAGGATATCAAAGAACTATAGACATATGCAACAGACAATATGGATATTAAAAACAGCATTTTTATTATTTCATCAATAAAGTTTTTTACCTTCTTATCCACATAAATCACCTCTATATTTAATATTCCTATAAACATAGATTTATGTAATATTTACATAGACAAATTATATCAATAGGCTCCAAGATATCTCTTTATGTTAGTGGTATATACACCAACTTTATTAACTGCATATGTCAACTCTTCCTCTGTGCATTTCAGTTCCTGACACCACCAATTAACTTCATTCTGTTCAAATATATTTATCTCTGAATAATTCAAGGGTACTTTCTTCTCAATTTTTCTTTTGAATTTGAAACTTAGCATAAAATCATCTCCTAAGTGTTTTAATATTTTTCATTGATAGCAGCTAATGTTAAGCAATATCATTTCTATGGTAATAATATACCAAGATATTATTACGAATTTCTTTCAAGATTATATCTAATATCTTACATGTGTATTAAATTTTTAAACATATAGAGATTGTTATTAAAATGTTTGTTTAATAGATATTAGATGCAGTAGAATAATACTGTATTAACCTAAAATTCACAAATAAAACTATAAATGTTATAATAGAGACTATATATTTATGTTTAGTAAATGTATAGTCCTTTATAATGAACAGGAAACTTTTAATTTTACATATAAAAAAATACATCTTAAAAAAATATATAGGGTTGTGGAAAGGTTAATTTTATGAAAGAAGAACAATCTACCAGTAAAGGTTTTGCCATACTATCGACTGCTATGATTATAGTGAAAATTTTATCACTTATTTATTCACCATTTATATTTAAAATACTTGGAGGGAATAGGTCCTTTGGAATTTACAGTGTTACATACATGATTTATACATTTATATATGTAATCACAAATTCAGGAATACCAAGTGCTATATCGAAACTTATATCTGAATTTATAGTGGCTGAAAATTACAGAAGTGCTATAAAAACTTTCAGGATATCTAGATTTATGGTATTCATCATTGGTATAATTATGGCAATAATAATGTTTTTATTAGCAGCTCCAGTTACTAAATTTATGCATTATCCTGAGGCCAAATATTCCGTAATTGCCCTAAGCCCTGCTATAATATTTACATCTGTAGGTTCTGCTTATAGGGGGTATTTTCAAGGTAGAAGTAATATGAAGCCTACAGCTATATCGCAGGTTTTAGAGCAGGTAGTAAATACCGTATTTTCACTTTTATTTGCAGCTTTACTCATAGGATATGGAATTGAATACGGGTGTGTGGGTTCTACTATTGGTACAACCTTAGGGGCAGCGGTTTCTTCTTTGTTTTTAATAATAACCTATAGAAAGAGTAAAAACTTAGATGAATTTAGTTTTAAAAATAATCACAAGCGTATAATTCATACAAATAGACAAATTTTTAAAAGAATTATAAAATATAGTATTCCTATAACATTCTGTATTGGAGTTCCCGGTTTTGGGTCACTTATAGATATTTATAACATGACATCCAGACTTATAGCAGGTGGCATTAGTCAAAATCATGCTCAAAGTCTTTTTGGATTATATAATAAGTTTAATATACTTACAGCAGTACCTATTACTATAATATCAGCATTAGCTGTTACGGTTTTGCCAGCAGTATCTAAAGCTGTTACCCTTAATAATAAAAAATTAACAGAAAATAGAATGAATTTTGCCTATAAAATAAGTTTTATAATATCCATACCTGCAGCAGTAGGATTATCAGTACTAAGCAAACCTATATATATTCTCCTTAAATATAATGATGGCTATAATATAATGTTAGTTGGATCTTGTATTGTAATATTTATGGCATTATTTCAAATCCAAATTAGTATTTTGCAGGGAATTGGAAGGATATATATAGTAACATTTTACTCTATTTTAGGTATAATCATAAAATATACTGTTAATTACATTTTGATAGCCATTCCAAGTATAAATATTTATGGAGCTATTATTGGAAGTTTATTAGGATTTATAGTGCCGGTAATTCTAAACTCCATATATGTAAAAGTAAATTTAAAATTGAAAATTCGAATTACAACTTATATTTATAAATGTATAGTTTCATGCACAGCTATGGGATTAGCAACTTACATAGTATATAATATTTTAAATTTTGCAATAGGTATTATTAATAAGGGATATATCAATAATGCAATTTCTGTATCTGTGGCAATTGTAGTGGGTGTAATTACATATGTATATTCAATGATATTAACTAAAGGAATTACTGATGAGGAGCTAGATTTTCTTCCAGCTAGAATAAAAAAGATTTTAAAGTCTAAGATATGACCATTTTATTATGTTATATAAGTGTCATACATTTAGCGTATATAAAATACTAAATTTAAAATTCATTTTATTGGAGGGTTATATTTGAGTTATAATAAAAATAGATATTTGAAAGTTCGAGATAAATTATTTATATTGTTGATATCCACTTTAATAATAGATTCTATATGTTTATTTTTAGGAGATATGCAAATTATAGCTGAATTTAATTATACTTTACATGAATTATTTTATCTTCCGATTAATATTTCAATAGTTATTTTACCACTTGAAGTTATTGCTTTAGTGTATTATTCAATAAAGCATTTTAATGATATTTGGCAAGAAACTATCAGTATGAATTTAATATATAAAATAAAGATTTTTATAAGTGTAATTTGTATGGTATTTGTTATAAGTATTATTTATTATCAATTTAACTATGAGGAATCATCCACCATTTACAGTGTGGATAATAAAACAACTGATGGAGGTAAAACGTATATAGTAGTTGACGGTATAAATATTAAATGTACTTTAAATGAATACAGGCTAATTGATGTAAATAAGGAATATTTAATCAGTTATAAATGGAATAAGTTTAAGCCAAATGAGGGTAAATTGCAAAGTATACAAACTTTATATCGAAAGTAATTTTTATTATGTGAACGGACTTAACACCTCTATTTTTCATAATTTCTCTCATTATTCAACAGATATTCTATAAACAACTTAACCTGAGGTAATGAATAGTAAAGATCTTTATATAGAATATAAGTACTGCGGGTAAAGGGAGTACCGTCTTGAAAATAGAGATTTTTAACGTAGCCATGAAAATTTTCAAGACAGATTTTAGGAAGTATTGACCAGCCAAGCCCATGCTTTGCCATTTCTACACAGGTGTCAATATTATCAATCCAAATTTTTGTGTTATCTGTGGATAAGCCGTTTTCCAAAAGCCAGGTTTGAATTTTTCCATGAAGGATACTGTCTGTGTGTCTGCCTATGTAGGGATAGGAATCAAGAGGGCGTTTTGAGTTTTCATTGCTGCATACCAGACACATTGGCTCTGTACATAAGTGTATTAATCCCTGATTCCATTTATATTCTCCCCTTAGAACTGCAATGGAGATATTATCATTTTCCAGCATATTGTACAGGTTCTTACTCTGATCAGTAATTATGCTCACATCAACATTTGGAAAGGACTGCATATAATTTTTCAGAGTTTCAGGCAGACGATAATGAGAATAATTTAAAGATACCCCAATGCTTAAATTTCCTCCTATAATCCCCTGATTAGAATCTATATGCTGACGCATTTGTTTGAGAGTATTTGTAATATTTCTTATATAGGGAACTATACTTTCGCCCTCTGGAGTAAATATTACCCCTTGCTTAGATCGAATTAACAGCTGTATTCCAAGGTGCTTTTCTATTTTTTTGATTCGCTTTGTAAGGGCAGGTTGAGTTATAAATAATTTTTTTGAAGTTTTAGTCATATTTTTTAAATTGTGCAGCGATAGAATTATTTCATAATCTTTCTCATCCATAGCAAATTATCCTTTCATCCATTACTTTTGGTTATGACCTTTAATAAAATAATACTATTGTACATTATAGAATTCAAGATATATAATAAATATGTATGTATATTTAAAGAAAAGTTTTTTAGAAAGCTTTTAAAGGTTTTAGAATATATAAAGATAGTTTTTACAAAAGATATATAAAATAATTACAGATATTTAAAGCCTATAATTATAAATATAATATCTAAATTAGCAGAAGAATAGTAAACAATAATTCTATATTATTTATGAGATATGATTCTAGTATATTAGAAAATTAAAGATTTTTAGGAGGAATACTAATGATTACTTTATACAATGAAGGTGTATATTTAGTAAATGGAAATGAAATTTATTTTAACAATAGTGAATCTGATGCAAAACTTAAAGAGAGATTTGGAAATAGATATTCTCTAGAGGATGCTAAAAAGAATACAATTGCATACTCAATTATGCAGAAACACAATACATCTGGAGATGAGAAAAGTTTAAAACTTAAATTTGATGCACTGGCTTCTCATGATATTACCTTTGTGGGAATAGTACAAACAGCTCGTGCTAGCGGCCTGGAAAAGTTCCCAATACCTTATGTACTTACTAACTGTCATAACAGTCTTTGTGCTGTTGGCGGTACTATAAATGAAGATGACCATTTATTTGGACTTTCTGCTGCAAAAAAATATGGCGGAATATATGTACCTGCTCACTTTGCGGTAATACATCAATATATGCGTGAAATGATGGCTGGCTGCGGTAAAATGATTTTAGGTTCTGACAGCCACACTCGTTATGGTGCATTAGGTACTATGGCAATTGGAGAAGGCGGCGGAGAGCTTGTAAAACAGCTTCTTTCAAAAACTTATGATGTACAATTGCCACAGGTTGTAGGTGTTTATCTAACAGGAAAACCACAAAAGGGTGTAGGACCTCAGGACGTTGCTCTTGCAATAATTGGTAAAGTGTTTAAGAATGGTTTCGTCAAGAATAAAGTAATGGAATTTGTAGGACCTGGTGTAGATAGTCTATCTGTAGAATACAGACTTGGTATTGATGTTATGTCCACTGAAACTACTTGTCTTAGCTCTGTTTGGAAAACTGACAGTAAGGTAAAAGACTATTTGACGCTGCACGGCAGAGAAAATGAATATGGAGAGTTAAATCCTGGAGAAGTTACTTATTATGATGGAATGATCTGTGTAGATCTATCAGAAATAAAACCAATGATCGCAATGCCTTTCCATCCAAGCAATATATATACTATTGAAGAGCTTAATGCAAACCTTGATGATATTCTTGCAAAAGTGGAACAAGAAGGACAAAAACAAGTAGGAAACAAAAATCTAAAATTCTCTTTAAGAGACAAGATTGTTGATAATAAATTATATGTAGAACAGGGATGTATAGCAGGCTGTGCCGGCGGTAATTATGAAAATGTTTGTGAAGCTGCCAGCATATTAGATGGACACTCCATTGGAAATGATGAATTTGCACTTAGTGTTTATCCATCAAGTCAGCCGGTTTATTATGAACTTGTACAAAATGGATTAGCAGGTAAATTGATGAATTCTGGTGCAGTACTTAAAACTGCTTTCTGCGGCCCATGCTTTGGAGGCGGAGATACTCCTGCAAATAATTCACTTAGCATAAGACATACTACAAGAAATTTCCCTAATCGTGAAGGTTCAAAACCAAATGAAGGTCAGCTTTCCTATGTAGCACTAATGGATGCACGTTCTATTGCAGCTACAGCAGTTAACAAGGGTTTCTTGACAGCAGCTACAGATATAGAAGATGTTAAATATGATATACCTAAATATTATTTCAACAAAAAAATATATGATGACCGTGTATACAGCGGCTTTGAAAAGCCAGATGCTGAAAAAGAACTTAGATTTGGACCTAATATAAAAGATTGGCCTGTAGTTCCAGCCCTGGCAGATAATCTTATTTTAAAGGTAGCTGCTGTAATAAAGGATCCTGTAACTACTACAGATGAACTTATACCTTCAGGAGATACTTCTGCATATCGTTCAAATCCATTGAGACTTGCAGAGTTTACATTATCCCGTAAGGACCCTGAATATGTGGGAAAAGCTAAGCAGATCCATAAGTCAGAAGAAGCAAGAATTAATGGCAAGGATGCTTTTGAAGAAAACAAGGATTTAGAGAAAGCATTTAATACAATTAAAGAAAGCTTTAAAGATATAAACTTAGAAAACACTGGTATAGGAAGCGTTATATATGCTATAAAACCAGGAGATGGTTCTGCCCGTGAGCAAGCTGCCAGCTGCCAAAAGGTTTTAGGCGGTTATGCGAATATTGCAAAGGAATATGCTACAAAGAGATATCGTTCTAACCTTATTAACTGGGGTATACTTCCATTTATAATGGATGAGAATCCTAAGTTTGAATGTGATGATTTCATATTTGTACCTAATATAAGAAAAGCACTTTCTGATAATTTATCAGAAATGGATGCTTATGTAGTAGGAGACAAAGTTGAAAAAATTACTTTGAAAATTGATAGATTATCTAAGGATGAAACTGATATTTTATTATCTGGATGTTTAATTAACTATAATAGAAGATAGATAATCAACTTAATGTTAATTATCTTATAAATAAATGCAGAAGATTGAAGGATTTTATTTAGTGCCTATGATCTTTTGCATTTATCTTTTTTTATTAAACAAAATAAAAGTATAATTGGTGTAATTAACTCATATTTACTTTCATATATTTTTATATGGGAGGAATGCTAATGATTAATAAAAAGGTGGACAAGAAGCCAGGTGCTTTACCACTTATTATAGGAATTACTATAATTATATTTTCATTGTATGTATTTTTTACTTTTTTCAATCAGGCAAAAATTCAAAATGCATTGACTGGTGGTGGAAGAGGAAATATGTTATATGTGCAGCTGGTGAATTATACAATGCCCATAGTAAAAACTACAAGCTTTGATGAATCGGATATGGCAGAAAGCACCTTTTCCTTAAAAAGTGGAATTTTAAACTATATAGGAGCATTCCTGTAATGAAAAAATTTAAGAGTGGATAAAAAAAGTACCTCCTGATAGAATACAGGGTATAAGGCTTTGCAAAGCTTATCCCTAATTAATTAAGACTATCATTGGAGGTACCTAAAA